>WNFY01000116.1_pt1 | contig 118248 bp, 88 predicted proteins | sample 5400091 | NCBI WGS metagenome assembly WNFY01 (sample SAMN13153364, study PRJNA577476) | soil metagenome | isolation source: 60 cm soil or saprolite under grassland replicate 1 | place: USA:California | collected 2016-06-15
AATAATCTCCGTATTTGCTGAAGCTGCCCTGCATGGCCTGCGAATTGAGGACGTTATTGTTAGGGTGTCCCTGAATGGTATTGCCGGCGCCCGTTAGAATCTGGCGCACGATCGCGCCGCCCGACTCGGGGCGGTGCCGCAGATGAATTCACCATTTCTGATACCAGACGCTGTTCAGTGCATGGCGGCCGGCGGCAGTAAGGGTGGCCGCAAAATCCGGCCCACCGAACGTCCCGAAGCCATTTTGTTTCTGAGAGCCCACATACGGGTTGCCCGGGTTCCGCGGCGTCCCCATCGTCCCGAGCACCAGGTAAGCCACGAAATAAGCTTGGAAGAGCACGTCGACGTGGGTGAACGAGCAGAGCCCGCGGCCGTCATGGAGATAGCGGACCTGCGGATCAAACTGGAGCGACACTCCGGTATCGATGCCATTCTGGACTTGTTGGTAAGTCGTCGCGTCGGTCATGTAATCGACGTCCGGCAGAAAGGTGACCATCTGTTGGTCGATCGGCTGCGTTCCCATGAAGGTGGGTTGGAGATGGAACTGGGAAAGGTAAGGCCCAAGGGTGTCGCCCGGATAGGTTCCCGCGGAAAAGGAGATCAGGCGTGACATTGCCCGACCCATCCCTGGGTCCCAAATGGGCCGGCATGCTCGAAAGCTCAGCCGCGGCCTGTTGCGCCGTTGGATTTGAAGCGTAATCGGTGAATGCGACATCGCGCAGCAGCGAAGCCCAGTACATCTCGACCAACTCGGTTCCATAGGCTTCGCTGGCGAGGGCGGGTGCGGGCGGGACGACGACTTGGTTTATCTGATTGGCCGGGGAGGTTGCGTTGCCAAACTGGACGGGGTCGCTCCCTTCGAGCGCAAAGGCGCGGCCGCCGAGCGGCCCATTTTGAGTTCGTGGTCCGCCGGTAATGACGCTCTCGAAGGCTGCAAACGTACCAGTGTTGATCGCGTTTCTGAAGGTCTGGAAAGCGGCCAGGTTCACCAGGCCAATCCCGTCCTGCAGAATCCCCTTCGAGTAGGTGCCGGACTTGTCGGAATAAAGCTGCTCATCGCCGTTCGTGGTGTGCGGTGGAACCGGGATTTGCGATTCCACGGTGGCCGCAGTGGTGCGGATGGATAGGGCTTGCTTTATTCGCGGGTCCTTCGGAGGCGGCTTGGCGGGCGATAGAATGCTGTCGCGGATCGCTGGATTGTAGTCTTGTCCTGAAGCGATCGCGGCCTTACCAAGAACAGCGCCGCCAGCCAAGGCGACGCCGACCTGTCCCAGAAACTTACAGCGACTGGTTCCGTTGTTGGTTGTTGTGTTACTCTTGGGGAGGCCTTTCCCGGGCTGTGCTAATTCAGCGGAAACCGTGTCATTTTGATTCATATGGATTCTCTCCCCAAATACTCTTGAGTGGTTGTATTTCGATGAGAATTCGTGTGTCAATAATTAATTTTATGAATTTTTAAGAAGCATGGTTCTCTTAGCGATTTTCAGAAATTCTGGGCGACCGATCGCGCTCGAATTCGTCTTTCGTTTGCCTAACAAACGGGGCATTCGCGCTACCAAGCTGCGTAACCGCGTCGAAGATTCGATAAACTATTGACAATCCGCGCCGCGAGCGGGATGGGAACGGCGCCTCGGAAAACCCTGACCATGAAGCTAATCGATCGGTTTCTCAGCCGCGAATTGCTGGTGAACATCGCGTTCGCCATCGCCGTGCTGAGTCTGGTTCTCGTTGTTGGAAATATCTTCCGCAAACTTCTTCCCTTGCTGGTCAATCACGATGTTCCGATGGAATACCTAATCACGTTCATCGCCTACGTGCTGCCGTTCTCACTCATCTTCACCATTCCGTGGGGATTGTTGACTGCGATCCTGCTGGTTTTCGGACGACTGTCCGCGGACAACGAATTGATTGCGTTGCGCGCCAACGGCGTGAGCGTCACGCGCGTTTCGGTTCCGCTTGCTGGCATCGCGCTCGGTTGCACGGCGATTTGTCTCTGGCTCAATGTGCAGGTCGCGCCCGCCGCGCAGGAGAGATTGCGCAGCACCATTTTCGACCTCGCTACCCGCAATCCGATGGCGCTCTTTGGCAGCGATCAGGTGATCGATCAATTTCCAGGACGCAAGATCTACGTTGGGAAAAAAGAAGGCAACAAGCTCGAGAACATCACTGTCTTCGAAATGAACGACAAATCGCTCCCGATAAGAGTTACTTACGCGCGGACCGGCATGCTCGAGGCCGATTTGGCAAACAAGCAAATTCTAATGCACCTGTATGGGGCGCGTTATCAAGAGCGCGATCAAACCGATCCGTCCGATCTGCGAAAAATTCGCGACGGAATCAACGCCGTGGAAGGAACGTTGCCGATCAGTCTTGAGGAGCTGTATGAGAAGGAAAAGAAACGGCCGAGCCGTTCTGCGTTGTCCATCGAGCAACTGCTCGACCAACTAAAGAGTGAAGACCGAAGGGAGCGCAGCGCCAGCCGGACGGAAATAAACAAACGCTTTTCCTTCCCGTTCGCCTGCATTGCCTTCGCGATTATTGGGGTGCCGCTTGGTGTCACAGCGCATCGTCGCGAGACGTCGATTGGTTTTGCGATGGGATTGATTATTGCCGTGAGTTATTTTCTCTTCGTAATTATCGGCGACACGTTGCGCGGAAACCCTAACGTCCATCCGGAATTGCTCGTCTGGTTTCCAAATGTTCTGTTTATCGTGCTCGGTGCATTCTTATTCCGGCGGCTGGCCCGGCAATAGGAGATGGAGGATGGCAAAGAAAGATCCGCGCGTTGATGATTACATCGAGAACTCGGCCGACTTTGCGCGGCCGATCCTGAAACATTTGCGTAAAGTCGTCCACCTGGGTTGCCCGCAGGTCAAAGAGACGATCAAGTAGAGCTTCCCGCACTTCGATTACAAAGGGATCCTGTGCAGCATGGCCGCGTTCAAGCATCACTGCGCCTTCGGGTTTTGGAAAGCGGAGCTGGTTTTTGCTGGCGACAAACGTGCAAAGAAAGAAGCAATGGGACATTTTGGGCGGATCACATCCCTGGCCGATTTGCCACCGGAAAAGACTTTGACCGGTTATGTGCAAAAAGGTGCCAATCTCAACGGCGCCGGCGTTAAATCACCAGTTCGCGCAAAACCCAAAAAAAAACCGCCAACAGAGATTCCGGCTTATTTTACTGCCGCATTGAACAAAAATCCCAAAGCCAGAAAGACGTTCGACAACTTTAGCCCAACGAATCAGCGAGAATACGTGCAGTGGGTGACCGAAGCCAAACGCGACCAAACGCGTCAGGAACGATTGAAGACGTCGATCTCGTGGTTGGCGGAAGGCAAACCAAGAAACTGGAAGTACATGCCGGAATGGCATTGAAACATCAACAGCACCGAACGGCTATCGCTTCGTCGATTCCGAAGTGGTCGGATCGATGACGGCACGCACTTCGGAAATTCGATTCGCGGGGAAACCGCCTTGCTGCGCGTGCATCCGGACGATCTCTTCGTTTGCCGCAATGTAAACGCAATAAATCTTGTTATCCGTGACGTAACTTTCGATCCATTGAATCTCCGGCCCAAGGTTGCGCAGCACCGAGCAAGATTTTTGGGACATCGCCTGGAGCTGCTCTGGCGACATTTTCCCGGCATCAGGGACTTCTCTTTCGATCACATACTTGGGCATGACGATTCGTGCTTAAGCTCGCCGGATGGGTAAGTCAATTCGTTCCAAAAGAATCCGCTGGGCGTGCCGGGGACGAATCCGGAATTTCTGATGAAAACCGATACGTTCAGCGGTCCTGTGAAGCGTCAGTTAGCTTTGACTTCTTCAGGCGCCGGTCCGAGTGACAAAGCAGGCATTTCATCGGCGCGGGATTGTCTCGGTCGTGGCTGGAATACGGGAACACGCGTTGAAAGCGTCTCCCACAGACAGACCACCACGCAAACCAGCAAAAGACCGGCGGCATATGGCCGCACGTTGTGAAGCACATCGACAACGCGGAGCGTGGTCTCGAGTTTTTTGTCGATCAACATCACGTGGACGATCATGGCCGTGCTCATCGCGGAAATGATGAAGTGGATCAGGCCCAATCTCAGGCTGACACCGAGCGCTACAGCGCTCACCACCGCGCCCCACATCAGGTAACGCTCGTGCATTTGACCGAGCAAGGCGAACATCAAAAGCCAAGGAGTCACAATCGCAATCAAGAGCCGGGGATCGCGGTTGCGTGAATGTCGGGCGGCGCCAAGCGAGCAGAGAGCGAGTCCTCCCAGATAAAGCAGGCGCAACATCCATTGTGGCGTCGCGGCGATGTATCGCGAGCCAAATTCCCACGACCACAGCGACTCTTTTAACGACCAACCGAGACAGTCGAGAAGGAATGGCAGGTTGTAACACGAGCTAATGAACAGATATGGATAATGCTCGCTGCCGTAAAGAAAACCAATTTGCAGCCATGCAAAGCTGCCGCCGGCAAACGCTCCGGCGACGAACGCTCCCACAGCAATCGTACCAGCCACCCATGCCCAGGCATGCCGAAACTTTCGGCCAACAAAGAATCCAGCACTGGCGCTGCCAGCAAACGCGACCACAACCAACGCCATTGGAGTACGCAAAAGCCACGGCGAAACCAGCAGGGCCGTCGTCGAAGCAAACCCCGCGAGCAATCGCAATGCGCGTGTCCACCTTTTTTGCCACAATGGCCAGAGGAGAAAAAAGGGGGCGACCAGCAGTAATTGTCCTTTGAGCATTGCACCTGCCGCCAGAAGGCAACCACACAAAAACCAGCGCTTGGTTGAAGCGGCGAGGGCCGCAGACAGATAAAACGGCAAAATCCAAACGTCCCATTGGGGCCAGCCGTGCGCGTCGAGAATCATGGAGGGCTCGAGCCATACGGCGCTCGCCGCGGCGAGGCCGCAAATCCACGCACGACTTTCTGCCGGGATGCGGTGCAAAAAACGCGATCCGGTTGCGCCCGATGCCCGATGCACCCAGAACCGTACCAGCAGAAAAATCACGACCGCCGAAATCAATTCGCAGAAAAGATTGGCGTTCAGCAGCGGTTTGACGTGTCTTGGGTGTTCGTCATCGACTTCCGGGAAGTCATTCCGCACCTGTCTCGCCCAAAGCGACATCACCAGAAGTCGCAATGGTGGATAATCCAGGCGGTAATCATGGTCGTATGCCTTGTGCTTCACCCGGTCATAGAGCGCGAGATAGCCCCGGCAGAATCCTGTCCATGAATTAGCAGAAGCCTCATCGGGTGATAATCGACGCGCTTCCGCCAATGTTTCGTTTCCCCAGTAAAAGGCGTTAACGATATCGTGCTGGTAACGAACGTGCCTCGTTTCGTCCCAAGTCCATCGGCGCAGTTGAACACCGCCGAGGAAAAGCACGACGATCAAGACCGCAAGCAGAATGCGCCTGGCAGATCGGTTGGCGAACAATGGTTGAAACAATGCGCGGAACACCATGAGCTGAATTTAGAAACGAGCAGGAATCGTTTTATTCAAAAACTATTGCTCTATTCGCTCCAGCCGGGCGACTTGGCTGGAGATAGTGTGTGATCTCATCTAACTGCGCTGAATTGAGTAATCAAGAGTTGGTGTTTAAATTTATACTGTGCTGCTTGCCTGGCGCGCGTGAGTAGGCAAGATGTATCCAGCCAATTTTCGGGGCTAAACGATCCAGCGTAGCTCAGTGGTAGAGCGGTCGGCTGTTAACCGATTGGTCGTAGGTTCGAATCCTACCGCTGGAGCCAAATTTTAAACTGCTCACAACGAGCCGTTTCTCCAGCTGGCAGGACCGGTTTACCGAGAAATGCCAGCAGATTTGCCAGCAGAGCGGCGAGCGAATGAACAATTCGCACCAACTCTGCCGCAACTCCGCCACTACTCGCTAACGGAAAAAATTCGGCGCGTTTATTCTCCTCAACGTGGAGAAAAACGTGCAACTCAAATACCGACTGTACCGCCGGCGGAACGACGTTTTTTACTGGCAGGAGAACAACTCGAAAAAGCAGGGGACACTTCGCACAACCGACAGACGCGAAGCCGAACAGTTGCTAAATGCGATGAACGAATCGCACCGGCAGCCGACATTAAATCTCAACCTTGCTCGCGCTTACCTCGCCGCGCACGACCCGAAAATGTCGCAGCGCACCTGGCAAGCAGTGATGGACGAAATGGCAACACATGGAATTCCGTCTACTCAAGCCCGCTGTGCACGAGGTTTTCGCAGCAAAGCGTACGATTCCATTCGCATTAGGCCGCTCGTGCAAACTACGGGCGAAGACCTGCTCACGATCATCCACGCGAACGGAAACTGTGTTGCCCACTATTTGCGACGACTTCACAACCTGGCGCTCGATCTCGGGTGGCTCCCGTGGCCCATCCTCGCAAAACGAGCATGGCCCAAAATCCGCAGCCAAAGCAAAAGAGCAATCACGGCCGAAGAACATGGAGCCGTCATCGCTTCAGAAAGAAATCCCGAGCGCCGCGCCTACTATGAATTGCTTTACGAGACCGGCGCCGCGCAGACCGACGCAGCAAATCTGACCGTTGAAAACATTGATTGGCACAACGGCGTTCTTGTTTATCGCCGCCAAAAGCTCGGACCGTTTAGCGAGCCCTGCCGCCTAACGATCGGCAAGAAACTCCGGGCTTTGCTCAACGTTCTTCCTTCATCGGGCGATTTGTTTCCCAACATTAAGCGAACTTCAGCAAATCACCGCTCTGCTGAGTTTCGCCGGCGCTGCCGTGTCGCTGGAATCGGCGGTGTAAGCCTCCATTCATATCGCCATACGTGGGCGCAGCGTGCAAAGGTTTGTGGCTATCCGCAGCGATTCGCCCAAGAAGCACTGGGTCACAACAGTCGCGCTGTCCACGAAGCCTACGCAAAAGGGGCATTCGTCGTTTGCCCTGCTTTGGATGAATACCAAGCAACAGCAGCTCAGAAAATCATTAACATGCCCAGATTAGCTGCTCGCTAATGCACGTGCGTTGTACTACGGACTCGGGCGAGGCGTCGGAGTTGGGCGAGACCGCGGAAGCGGCGTAGGTCGCACTGTTGGTGAAGCCGTCTGGGTCGGAGTAAAGGTAGCCGTTGGCGTAGCTGTGGCTGTCGGCGTCGGGGTCGCGCCTGATTGCGCGCAGCCCCGTCTATTGCGAGCTTTTTTGTTACGCTTTTACCGCTTCTAAACCGGTAAATTGAACAGCCAATCTAGCGTGCGCTGACTTTCGCTGATTCTTTCGAAGCCAGTGTCTCGCCAGCTGTTTCGTAGCATTCGACAGCCATTCAGAGTCCGATGCCCGCTCTGCGATTTGCACTGCTGCGAAATACTTTGGAGCGTTTGGCGCGGGTTTTCCCAATGGCACCAGCAATTTTGCCGAAATCAACGGCGCAATGTCGTGCTCTTGAAATCCAAGCAGCAATGCTGCTTCTGATGTGTTGAGACGGCCCGGCAATCGTCGACAATTAAGCAACGCAAATTTTTCCTGTGCCGTTGCACTCGATCGACTCGCTAGCATGCTGGCTCCTCCAGGTCTTGTGCCAACGGATGCGCCGACGACCACTGATGATATGAATCAAACAGGCCAGCAAAGCGCGCCTTCTGGCAAATTTGCTGCCGCTCTAAATGCTCGGGATCGAAACTGAGCAGATATGCGATCTCCGCTTTTGCCAATGCCCGCCGAAAATTCGCTGCTGTTCGCCAGTGTTTCGCTGTCCGAATTCCCGAGTCGATTCCCTTCAGTTCGTCTCCAACGGACGGTTTCCCCATGATGCGGCGCAAGAGCCGAACTTGCGGTGTGTCCACAACAACATCCCTGACTCGCGTCCGCTCAATTTTGCCGAATGCCGACCACAATCGTGCTCGTTTCAAACAAGCCACCCGGAATTTTGATGAAATTGTGCCAATTGCGGCTATAGCGCTGCTCCTTTCCTGGTGTCCTCCGAGTCTTTTCGAAGAGCGAAGGCAATTCAGTAATATCACTACGACATCACCAAGCCTTGTGGGTGATTGATGACCGACGAGCACCGCGTACTTAGCCAAGCATCAGTGATTTCTTCGTTCTTCATGCGGATGTGTCGATCAAACTTCGAAAAATTAGTCAACGTATATTTTCGTTGTTCTTTGGACGGTTCCATGCCCGTGCTAGCATTGCATAACCCTGGCCCTAAAAAGAGCGGTCAGCGCGATGCATAGAAAGCTCAGCTCTGTTTCCGTAGAAGCAGCTCGTCGGCCACTTTCTCTCTACCGTTCCGCTACCGTCTGGTACGCGCTTCGTACCGTGTACTCTTCGCCTGCTCGGCTCGTTCAGCTTCCGGAACCAAAGTAACTTTGCGATTTGGTCGTAAATTCGGTGCTAGCTATCGTAGCCACCATTTCGCAATGCTTGGGATGTTAGTGGCGGATGAAGCTTTTGGGAAAAGTAATCATCGCGTCAGGATACTTGATGAATCCAAAACCTTCGTCGCTAAGCTCCTTTTCAAAACCCGAATCCGGCGAAACCGCATACAACGGCACTTTCGAATATGCCCGATAAGCTTTCAATTGCCGGACCAGTTCGCCCAGGGAGCGAATTGTGGTTTTCGCTTCGAAAGCGAAGCTTCTAAAATCACTCCAATGGGCATTCCAATCAGCGTACCTCCTGGCGTCGACACCAAGGTACGGTCTTCCATAATCATCCGAAGGAGCGATTCCTGCAGTGAGTCGTAACGCGCGCACAAACAGCACGACGTCGACGTATCCCACGATATCAGTTGCTTCGTATGGCCTACGTAGAATCGGTCGTTCGAGCTCGCAGCAAACGTCTAATTTTGGTGCCGGAGGCTCACCGAGGCCATTCCACGAGTTCAGAAAGGTTAGCTCCGCTTCCATGTCTTTGATTCGCTGCGCCAAATCTTGATCGATGCAAAAACAACGTTCGCCGCCATTAATTCTTTCAAGCGTTAGTTTGTTTTTTGCGAGTGATTCCGGCAGGAGATTCACACGCTCTGCCACCGTTGCGGCGGCACGTTTCCTGTTAGATTCAATCAGGTGCGGATCCCAAGTTTCCGTCCAGCCAATCAATTGACGACAGATATCCCCAGCATTCCTCTTCAGCCACAAGACTATTTCGTCATGCAGGGAAGTCTTTAAATCCTCATCAGGAAAACCGAAGACGTGCTGTCGCACGTCTATTTTTCGCTTGTTCATGCAGTCATCAACTTTTTATGGCCGCGGCACCGGAGTTGCGTGCAGCGGCAAAATCTTATTCGTCGCCGCTACTGCCTTCCAGGTCCGGCAGACGGCGAACTATGGGGCCGGGACTGCCGGTGGCCGTAGCGTTGAATCCATTTCCACGCTTCAGCGCGGCGCGCTGCTTCGACGTCAGGATCGTAGAGCTGTCCGCTGTGAGGATCTATCCAGACGTGACCACCGTCGTCCATGTAATGGCCAATCGCCGCTACCGCTTCGCGGTTGCGCTCGGCCTCTTCTCGCTTCTGTTTCTCCGCCGCTTCCCGATCGCGGCGCGCCTGCTCCGCCTTAGCCTGTTCCGCGAGCCAAACTTGCGCTTTGGCGGGGTCGTAGCCGAATTTCTTCTGTAGATCTGCGGGAAGATCGGCAAGGGATACTCTGGCGACGCCGGTGGCGTGAACGATGGTGGCGGTCGCCGGCGTAACTTCGGTTACGTGTGCTTTTTCGAACCGTTTGCCATCTACTGTGATGATGGTCTGCCGGTCCGCGCGCGATATCGCAGCGAAAAACATCGCTCCGAGGATTAATAAAGTTACTTTTAAAGTTACTTTTGCGCCACGATTGAGGTTCTTGGCTAGGTTGAGTCTGTGCGACTTGGACAGGGTTCTGAGTTTATCGTTTTCGATGATACGAATCAACTGTCCGAGCGCGCTGAAAATGTTGTGGGGCATGGAAAACCTACGATGGCGTATCAACGTGACGCGAAGCGTCGAGTGCGGCTTTGATTTCCGATCCCGAAATGTTCAGGATCTTCCCGAGACGGCGGATGTGTTCGCCGTTGACTGATTTCGGATCCGGAAACCCGTTGACATTATGCAACCAGATCCAGAGCGTTGACTGGGACACGCCGATTTTCTCTGCGAGCTGGCGTCCAGAAAGGCCATAGCGTTTACGCTTTGAATCTATGAGCTTTTGAAAGGGCGAGTGTCGCTCCTGATACTCAATGAGGCCACCGTCGGGCGGGATGTTGTTCTCATTCGTAACAAGTCTGTTCAGCGATTCCAAAACGCCGCAACACTACCGATAGAGGGGTGTTTCTGTAAAGAACAAAAGCAAATGCTTGCGGTGTGGCAAGCGAAACGCTGGCGGTCGTGTTAAAGCGATTGCGCGAACTGCGTCGGAGGCACGGGTTAACCCAAGAGGCGTTCGCCGAGCGCGCCGGAATGTCATACAAATATTACCAGGCGGTCGAGGCGGGACGAAAACCCAACGTGCGCTTGTCTACGCTCGAAAAACTTGCCGCGGCGTACGGATTAGAAGTGTGGCAATTGCTTTCACCGTCAGTCCCGAAGAAAACAGTAGTCGCAAGCAAACACGGGCGCTCTAGGTAAGAACCTAATCGATCCCAAGTGATCCTTTGTATAGTAATAGTCCGCCGTGCCAACCCGCATGCCTTGCGGGTAGAATTGTTTTGTGGCTAGCCGCGCCGACCGTTGTGCGATTTTATTTTTCTAGGAAAATCGATTTTGGTTGACTCTTCGAACGAAGACTTATGTTCTCTGCGGCGTCTGCACTAACTAGATGCAACGCGCCGATAAACATAGTGGCGAAAATAAGCGGTGCTCCGCATGCCAGAGAGCGAACGGTTGCCTGTCGCCTGATCGCGTGCCCGATGGCGTGGTCCGTGACAAACAGCTTCGGGTCGTGAATATCGCAGCCACGTTGTTCAAATGGAACAACGGGATGGCAGTAAACCTAAAGGAACTTGCTGTCCTGACGGGATACGACTACGCCACGGTGCGACGCTGGGGCGTGCTGCTTTTTGAACGCAAGATTACCAAGCTCGAATTTAACGAGTGGAAGCGCGAACAGGGCAAAATCGAGATCAAAGAGAGGAAGCAGCCGATCGCGCCACGTGCAGATCAATCACCAAGTCCCGCCACAGCGGCACGTCAGCGCCGGTTAGCCGCCGATAAATTCGGTGGATCTCGTCCTTCGCACTGTCCACCAACTTCATCTCGATATCGGCTGGGATCGACGGAGGCTGCCGTAGTATCAAGTGATAAAAGTTGCACGCCCGCGCACTGGGATGGCCATTCCTTATCGCCGACTCGTAAGGGCGGCAATTGCATGACATGAGCCTCGATCCATCCATTTGGCCAATCGCGTTCCACCGTCTTCCGCTCCCGCGGCTCATGACGATGGTTGGCGATGGCGCGTTCACGAAAAAGAAATCATCATGTCCATTCTGCGATGCGAAAGGCGGTAAGTGGGCCGTATTCGAGAAAAACGGACGCCACTTGTTCAAATGCCAGAAGCCAGGCTGCGTCGCGAACGATCCACCACCCGACGTCGGCCATGGCGAGATCGGCTACCTCATCCTTCGGAAAAATCTCAGTCCGCACGACGCCAAACTTGAGTTTCTCCGACGGGCGGTTCCGGAGATCCTCGAGCAAAACGAGCGCGAACAGAAGAAGCCTCAACGCGCCGCGGCCACTGCGGCTCCGGTCGAAGTCGAAGAACCGGCGACTAAACCTTCCCCCGTCGAGCCGCCACCGGTCAAGCCACCGCAAGCTCCGCCGCCGCCGGAAAATCAGCCTGCTAATCCTTGGCAATCATTATGGGAAAAGCTCGTTCTCACCCCGCAGGACAAGACCAAGCTCATGCAACAGCGCGGGTTCTCCGAGGAAACAATTAATAAGCTCGGCTTCAAATCGAACAATCAATCAAACCAGACACACCTCGAATCTCTCGCCCAGGAATTTCCGCTCGATACACTCCTTTCCCTTGGCATTTTTAAGAATTACCGCGGCGGCCCGCGACCCAACCCACAACTTCTCGGCTGGGGATTGAAACGTAAATCGCACAAGGAAGGCGAGGAAGACGAATGGGGCTGGACTAAGCCCATTCTCATCCCATATCTCGATAAGGATGGCGCCTGTGTTTATTTGCGGCCACACAAAGGCGCCATCTCACCAACACGCCATGAAGATGACGATGACGACGAAGAAAAATGTTCGTCGCACGTTTATTGCCCTTACCTGCTAGCGACTTGCCTCGCCACAATCGAAGGCACAGCCGTTCTTTGCGAGGGCGAATTCAAAGCCGCCGCGCTTTTCCAATGCGGTATACCCGCGCAGGCAATTCCAGGCATTAGCTTCGTGCGTAACCAGGCGTTTCGCGCGGAACTGCTTGACCAGCTTAAGCAATTCGCAATCACTGATCTCGTTATCGTTTTCGATAACGAAATAAAAGACGACCCCGCCTTCCACGACCGTTACAAGCCCAATCCGGCCGACCGGTATGACGCGCAAATGTGGGCCGAATACATCGCGATTGATCTCACACGCGAATATTTTGGGCCAAACAAAGGACGCGTCCGCATCGGTATGTTACCTGACAACCTTCGCGAGAACGGCAAGGCCGATTTCGATTCTGCGCTCTCTTATTTTGTTCGCCAGCAACGCGACGTCGCCCGAGGAACGCAGGCCGCTCACAAAATATTCTCGAAAGTTCTGTACGACGCCCGCCCTCATCGAGAGGCGCGAGAGCTTTTCCCAAACGAATCGCGCCGCATCATCGAGTGGAAACTGCAACGCCTTTTTTACAAACCGCTCGTTCCGTCAGGCGGCGATAAAGAGCGACGTTGGGCTGACCGCTTTCATTCGGTCGGAGAAACGGAAGTCGCTAAGGCTTACCGCTCCATCGTCGGGTGTTATTTCCACCGCACTAAACTGGAAAAAGACGAGCGCAAATTTCGCACCGAACAAGCCAACGCCGCTAGTCGCGCAGTCGAGCGCGCCGCTGCGGCCGGCGTCAACGGCAGCGAAATCCGGATGCTTAAATTGAAAGCCAAGGCCGCCTGGGAATACGTCAAAGGTTTACCCGAGCCGGTTTCAGATTTCACGTTCACGTGCGATTACAAGCTGCACACCAGCGACGGCAAAGCGATTCGCCTCGTCCGCATCCGGAACCGGAACGACTCAGGCAAATCGGATACTCAGCTTCTCCGGCTCACCGGCGCTCAGATGTCGCGCGGTCCTGAGTTTATGTGTTTCTGTTACGACACCGGACGCGCCTGCTGGAAGGGTGGACACCGGCTGCTCTCCCACCTGTGCGAGGACATGGATCATCAGTCCTACATGCGCGACATTTTCCAGATCAATTACTATGGTTACCACGCCGAATCAGGGATGTGGTTCTTTGGCGATTGCGCATTCGGCCCAAAAGGCAATCTCATCGAAGCCGACAAGCATAACATTTTCTGGAATGAAGGCGTCGGTTATCAAGTTGACGCTTCTATCGACGAACGTGGTAGCAGTTTCGAGCAGGGCGCGCCACTCATGCTCGCGCCACACGGCGGCACCGCTCCGGATAACAAGGTCGATCTCGGAACACTCTTCCACGAACTCTGCCAGGATATGTTTTACACAATCGGCATGCTCGGCTTGATCTTTGCTTACGCCGGCGCGCCGGAGCTTTTCACTCGTTTCGGCGGACACCCGAGCATTTGGCTGGCAGGAATCACGTCAGAAGGCAAGACCACGATTGCACGCTGGCTCATGCGCATTTGGGGATTCAAACATTTACCCGGGATTCGCATTAACAAGGGCACTACTCACGTCGCAATGAACCGGAACCTGGCCCAATACTCATGCTTGCCAGTTTGGTTCGACGAATACCGCAAGATCGAGATAGATCCGGATAAAGAAGCGGTCCTGCGCGGTGCGTTCGATCGCAATTCAGCCTCAAAAGGGCTTATGGACCATAGTAACCGCACCCGGAGCGCGCGTTTGTTTACCACTCCCATTGTCAGCGGCGAATCCAGCTCGAGTGATGGCGCGACCCGATCGCGCTACGCTAATATCGTTGTCTCCAAGCATCGCCGAATCGGTGACGGTGCCGCGCGATTGCACAAAATCCTGGACGACTCGCAGCATTACTACCTCATCGGCCGGCGCCTGATGGAATCGCGGCCGCAATTTATTGAACAAATGGCAGAGCAGATCAACAAGTTCATGACCGACCCGAGTGTAGTCAAGGAAGTGCCTAACGATCGGATGCGATTGGTTTACGCCGCGGGTTACGCAGCATTCCGTTGCGCATCGGATCTGATTAAAGGCGGTGGACACGAGGAACGCAACAGCATGCTGCTAGATTTTCACGCATCCTTACTCCAACACGCCGTCCAAGCCCTACAGGACGTCACCAGCGAAACGTTCCTCAATCATTTTTGGAGCGATGTGCTCTCAGGTTTACAACGCGGCAAAGCCAAGCGCCAGTTTTTCGATATCCGTTTTATTCAGCGACAAGAAGAAGGATTACTTGAAGAAGTCAACGAGGGTGATCCTAAGTCGGAAAAAGTTTGCTATATGGTGCCAAAATCGGTGTTCGACGATTACGCTCAGGATTTACGCGCCCGTGGCGAGTCGCCTTCGCTCGATCTCGGTGATCTCCGGCGTCAAATGGCAAAAGAGAAGTACTGGGTGCCGGCGCCGAAGGTTGAGCCGCGCGCACACCGCATGCGCATTAACGGCTCGCAACAAACCTGCTGGGTGTTAAGCATGGAACGCAACGGAACCGGACATTACGTTTTTCCATTCGTCGAAGATCTCGAGGAAATTCTCGAACCTAATAAGCCGGAGACCGATTCAAAGGTCAGCGCCGCGACCAACGAAGACAAGATCAACACTGAGCTTTCCGGGCACTCAAAATAGGCCATTAGTTCCACCTGGAACTTTTCCGCGACCCACTCCCAATTTTCCAAAATCTTCTCAGAACGTTCCACGTGGGACAAGCGTCTCGCGGCTGAGTAGCAAAACTGCTACTCAGCTACTCATTTGCTACTTACGTAACTGTCTCGCGTTCATTAGATTAATCATCTTGAGTAGCTGAGTAGCACCGGACGTGACAGCCTCTCTTTATTCAGTGGCCGACTTGCTCGAATTGACGGAGCAACCCACGCTCGGACCGACCCTTCTGTGATGCATACGTGTCATGTTTTTTGCTACTCTGCTACTCATTTCTATTATTTATTGGATAAAGTATTCTTAATAAGATAAATAAGAGTGAGTAGCAGCGTCGCTGAAGTGAGTAGCATGCTACTCGGCAGGCGCAATCAAATCGATCCGACGTTACATATGGAACTGTCTGCTTGCCTTGCTCAGAAAACCACCGATGATTGGCTTCTGATGCCGCGGTTAATCGTTCATCGGTCCGGACGCCGCAAGATTCCGCCTTGTGGCGCTTGATCGAGTACAAAGAGCCCCATTCCCCTTTTCAAAAGCTGATCGACGCCCAGCGCCGGCGTTACGGCTTCTCCGGCCGCGAGCTCTCGAAGCGAATCAACGTCTCTCAATCAACGCTCTGGATCTGGCTGCATAACCTGAACGGCTACCCACACCCAAAATCGTTCAATTATCGGCATGTCAAGAGCATGAGCCGAGTCCTGAAGGTTCCCGAAACTAGAATCAGGACCGCGCTTGACGCCTCACGCCACATATTCACGCCCACCGAGAACCCCACGCCCCATGAAGCATTCGACGCGCTCGGGCGCCTCATCGAAATCCTCGAAAACGACCGACGCCACACAATTTCGCGCAATTATGTCCTGAACATCGCCAAGAACTTGTACCGTGGCTCTAAAAAGTAACTTTACCGCCCTTCTCATCCTGGTCGCGGCCGGACTCCACGCCGAAACCATCGTCACGAAAAACGGCGAGCGCTTCGAGGACGCTCGAGTAACAGCCGTAACGCCGGCAACAATCACGATCTTTCATCGAGTCGGCGTTGCAACGATCGCACTGGCGGACCTTCCAGCGGATCTTCAAAAAACGATACGCCTACGATTCGGTCAAAGCGCAAGCCTGGCTCAACCAACAGGCGATCGCAGCCGAAAAACAAAGAGAGCAAGCTAATTCGGCTGCCTATAAGGCCAAACAAGACCGCAAACAAAACGAAATCAGGATTCAGGAGCAGATGGCCGGGATGCAATCGTTGGTCAATGCCGTCTACGATTCATCGACGCGGCGATGGTACGCTTCACCGGAAGCCGCTGCAGCAGCGTGAGAGCAAGCCTTGAAGGCAGCTCTCGAAGCAAAGAGAGACCAAAGGCCGCTAAGACCCCCACGCCCCTTATTCCGGTCATCCTCACTCCGGCCAGAGCATTCCCGGGATCGATCGGAAGGGGAATGTTGATTTTCTTGTCCGCAAATGATGCAGCAAAAATAAACATCCGATTCGGGAGTTATTTTCGCATCTTCGCCTCCCGAAGGCCGAATTTCTCTCGGCTGATCGCCGCGCGGAAACCATATCCCCCAGCTAAACAACCCAAAGGTTGTTTCCAGCGCGCGCTTCTTCGCCAGTTTTGGGACTTACGACCTCTCTCGCGCGCGCGTTAAAGAGAAAAAAGCTCGCACCACCGGGCGGCTCGCCCCAGCGCAGCAGATCTAGGTGCAATCGCGATGCTTTGTCGTGGCGGCAAGCGGGAATGGTAGCTGAGAAGGACAACACCAAATGGAAAGTGAAACATTTGAAAATCAGGGGCACGGGGACGAGGGCAAACCGTGCCAGCGATTTGCGACAGTGGCGAATCATCGCAGAGCGCGAGCCGGAAAACGTCCTCCACATCGGTTCGCCCAAACAGGTCACGCGCGCGCGTTATGTCACCATAAGAAAGCCCAAGAAAAACCTACACTTCTGGCTGAAGCAAGTTTCTCACGACACCACTTTCATCGCAAAAACCGCTGACGATCAAACCTCTCGACGAGGAAGTGTCATTTGACGCGGCTGTTTGCGGCGAAAGATCATGCCAGCGGTTACGTTTCCAGCTCACGAATTTGTTCTTTGCGAGTTGTTGGTCACGTTTGAGAATCCGCTAGTTCGTCCCAAAATTTGCAGCTCCATCTTCTGCAATGTTACTGGAAGCGTTCGTGCCGGTCCCCTAGTCATAGCCCCGCTTATCTCGCGAATCTCAATCATGTCGAGGCGTTTCTCGACGACAGGACCCGGCGCGACACCACCCTTGCTGGCTGTATTGTTCGTGAAGAGAACCTTATAGGTCGAGCCGACAGGATTCAAAGAAAAATCCACGATCACCTCGCCCGTGAAGCCGGACTCCGTGTTCGAATTCGCAACGACCACAAGCTCTTGGTCATTCAGGATACGCGAGAATGCCAGCACGCCCGCTGGAAAATTCGAAACGCCGAAGTGGAAACCATCGCCAGAGAGCGGGCGGAAGTATTGTCGTCCGTAGCGCAGTGCCGGTTCATCACGACGAACGCCGGCAAGCCGTTGCACAGTCCTGTAGAGTAGTTGCTGAGGATCGAAGACGTTCGGCTTGCCCCACAAGGCTTCACGCACTGCCATATCCTGATTTCCAGTGCCATGCAGCCCTTGTTCGGTTCCGTAGTACAAACACGGGATGCCCTGCAATGTGAACAAGCAACCAACGCCCAATGTAAGCTGGTCTTCAAATCGGATCGGCGCTTCGGATGTGCTAAAGAAGAACCGTTGGTGTTGGTCGTGATTGTCGAGAAATGTAACAAAGAACCGGCTGGCCTCGCCGTGCGAACTAATGATTCCGCGCTCGACATCTTTGCGATGCTCGAACATTTGGATGACTTCAGCAGGCGGGATCAATCCTTTCGCTACGCCGGGCAGCCTGAAAAAAAGCGGAAAGTCCAGAGCCGCGTCCACGCCCACCAAATCGGTCCGCTCGGTCGCTTGGCGGCCAATGAAACGTGCGATTTGCTCCTCGTCATCATACACCTCGCCGAAAGTGAAGAAGTTCTTTTTGCCGATAGTAAGGGCGAATTCGCGCATCGAGTTGCCAAACACCTGTGCAAAATCCGGCTCGATGAACTTCAGTGTGTCGATGCGAAATCCGTCCACGTCGAACTTGGCAATTAGATATTGGTAGCTGCGGATCAAAATGTTGTGCAGCGGAAAGTGCACGCCATCGGCGGCGCCGACTTGACGGAAATCGGTGACTAATTCCTTCAGCGAGGCGAAGTCGCCGCCTTCCTCGCCTCCTTTACCTTTGCGGCGAAAGAACGAGTCGGCACGCAGCTCGGTGGGCCAGACTGCTGCGTCAGCATGGGGATTGGCCGGGGCTTGCGTCCAGTCGGGTCGGCCGTGACCGTTTTCGTCACGCCAGTTGATCGTGTACTCCGTCTCGCGCCAGTTCGCCTCTGCACTGCGCCGACCATCATCGAAAACATATTCAAATACATCGCCCGCGTGATTGAGCACGATGTCGAATATGACGTACATCCCGCGTGCATGCGCTTCGTCCACCAAGGCGCGCAACTCGTTCTCGGCCAATTGCGGATTAACTTTCGCCGCCTCAAGATCGGACGCGAAGCGTGGATCGATCTCTAGAAAGTTCTGAATCCCATAGCCGTGATAACTGAACGGATTGTACTGGCAATTTTTCAGCACTGGCGACAGCCAGATCGCCCCGACGCCGAGCCCTTTGAGATAATCCAATTGCTCGCGCACACCATTGAACGAGCCACCCCGAAACTCGCCAACCAAACCATCGAACGGCACCGATGTCGGCCGAGGTGGGACCTGCGGATTATTAAACCGATCCACCATGAGGAAATAAATCCACTGATCCCGCCAATCCTCCGGTGATGGAAACGGGGTGGGAATATCTATAGGATCGCCATCGACCAAAACGCGCCTCGTTTGCGGCGCTCGCGCCGCCTCAAAGACCGCGCGAACCTCAGCGTCGTTTATAGATGTTGGCATATGCTACCGTACGGCGTACTCGATTACGCTTCTCGGGCCAAATTTTACTTTATATTTCGTCACGACACACCGGTTCGACATACGCCGAGGAGTTTCAAATCAGGCAACTGTTTCTCAACTGTTTCTGTTCATTCTGATGAGTTTAAAAGCACAAAATGATAATCAAGAGGCAAGGAGTTAGAAACCTTCATCATTTCCATGCAGCCGGAGGAAAATACATCCCGGGTTCCTCACAAAATGGTGGGATGGTACGATCCTCTTCAGCTGTTACAAACGGCTCAGCAGGTTGCCGTCTCCTCCATTTTTGGACAGTATTCGGATCATCGCCTTGTTGAAGTTCTAGCTGTCCACAAGAAACCAGTTGATTATCACGATTACACAAAGGAGGAGGACGGCCGTGAACGCGAAGAGATTTGGATAGACTACGTTTCGGACACCGGAGATGGCTGGGACTCGACTTATGCGATTGCCTATTACGCAAGTCAGCCATCGCTATCCGTCACAGAAACTGATGGGCAAGCTTATCACACGCGGCCTGGCAGCATACTGATTTTAGGGGGCGACGAAGTCTATCCGACGCCCAGCCGAAAGGAGTACAATGCCCGGCTGGTTTGTCCATATGAAATCGCACAAAAGACGACGTCGCCTCCACATCCACACGTCTTCGCGATTCCAGGCAATCACGACTGGTACGATGGCTTGGTTGCGTTGACGCGTTTGTTCCTATCCAAAGATTGGTTCGCCGGTTGGAAATGCCCGCAGCAGCGCATTATTTTGCATTGAGACTTCCGCATGATTGGTGGCTCATGGGTACCGACGTTCAGCTTGGATCAGACATAGATGAACCGCAGGTCGAGTATTTCAAGAAGGCTGCTGCGGCGATGGGTCCTCACGATCGCATCATCCTGTGCAACGCCGAACCACATTGGATCTATGAACACATCTATAGTGAGTACGATCATGAGGTGTTCAACGAAAGTAATCTCAAGTTTCTTGAGTCTGAGGTATTCCATCGAGAAATCGACGTTTTCCTTGCCGGCGATCTCCATCGTTACCGTCGTCACGAGTCAATCAAAGATGGAGTGAGAAAACAGAAGATTACTGCAGGTGGAGACGGCGCCTTTCTTCATCCCACGCACGGGCCCGACGTCTCATCCCTGGCAGACGGCTATGAACTCAAAAAGAGTTTCCCCGAACCAAATATTTCCGCACGACTGTGCTGGCGGAACTTGGCTTTCCCGCTCTTCAATAAGTATTTTGGAGCGCTCACGGGTGGATTCTATCTCCTGACCGCTTGGATGGTCTTGGCTCCGATAGCGAATTTGGGTCTGAAAGAGGGTCGGGCAGCAGTCCGAATCACATTCGAAACGATTATTCGCGATCCCGTCATCGCGTTGTGGATCGTTCTCGTTTTTGCGGGTATCTGGTTGTTTACAGATACCCATTCACGGAAGTATCGTTTCCTTGCAGGAACCGTTCACGGTCTGGCTCATCTGCTGGCAATTTTTGGTCTTGGCTGGTCCGCTGGATACCTGAGTTCGGAGGTTTTGGGATTTAGAGGCTTTTGGTCCTTCCCGATCGCAGGTGTAATCATTTTTGCTGGTGGTTGGATAATCGGCTCCTGCCTATTGGGCTTGTACCTGGCCATATCGCTGAATCTCTTTCACAGGCATCAGAATGAAGCATTTTCATCACTTGGTTCGCCAGATTGGAAAAACTTCTTGAGGCTAAAGATCAATCGCGACGGACTAACATTATTTCCCATCGGAATTCGGAGGGTTCCGCGTAGATGGAAACCTTGTACCGGCATCGTTTCCAAAATGGAACCGAATGATAGATCAGCCTCAGAACCCGAATTAATTGAGCCGCCTATCGAAATATGAGAGCCATGCAGGCATGCGTCGCGCTCGCGCATTCGAGAGCAAACACCCGATCAGGCAGCAGGTCTAGACTAGAATGTTTTTAGATATTCGATCAGGGCGTATTTGTCTTGATCGGGCAAATTACAGCCAAACTCATGACCACGATCTTCAATGAAATCCGGACATTTGCTCGCTTTGATGAGGTCGGGAACGAGATTTGCGAATACTTTCTTTGCGGCTTCATCATCCAAGTTTCGATTGTGGATCGTGTACAGGTCCGCTTTGATTTTTGGAACGAGCGTCAGTAGATCCCCAAAGCCTAGTTCAAGATTGGCGATAAGATTGATTGGTGTTCCTGCGGGGATCGGACCTACGTTTAGGTATCCATCTTTGTCGCAGCGCAAGCGCAACACCCACGGAAGGTAGTCCTTGGAAATACGGATCCAGCAGTGGTCGTTGGTGCGCCATATCGAGCTTTTCCCTGCGCGGTTCTCCGGCCACAGTAATTTCGCCACCGCATCATCGAACGCTTGCATGCGGCCCGCCACCGATGGATCACCAGTAAACTTGCCCAGCATGTTGTTGTGCAGGAACGGCGCCGAACTCCACAGACTGACGAGTGATGGAACGCGATAATAGCCGGGTCCGGCATTTTTGTCTTTCGGCTTGAATTTTATCGGACGGGTCTCATCGAACGGGTTGAAGAATTCGAGCTGATCTGCGCGTAAGAGTCCTTTATAAGTCTGCGAGGAAAAGTTATCCCACACGTGACCAGCGTTCGCATTCGTTGCAAACGCACGTGCGGAATTGGTTCCGATTTTGCTTATCGGATACCGCTTATCGTTCGAGAGGAAATTGTCTTTCAAAAAATCCGGTGCCATTACGGCCGCGCGAAACCAGGCTTTTCCGTCTTGCGAAGTGGGATCGATATTCGGCGGCGGCTGTTTGCTAGAGTGACATGACGCACAGCTCTCCGCGAACACCTGTTTTCCGTGCGTCATCACTGCTTCATTCTTCGTGAGATACGCTTGGCCGCCGGGAGCATCCGCAAGATGAAAAGATCTTAATTTGCGGAAAAACGCCGCGATATTTGGGGTACGCTCCTCAGTCGCGCGCCAGAAAACCGAATGGTCGCGGGCGTACGGAATTTCGAACGGCTTTTGCGGAGTCAGGCCGATCAACGCGTTGTGGCGCGTCAGCCAGTACTCGGAAAACACGCCGATGTTGACGTAAACGCGGAGGATTGCCCCTGGCACACCAACAGAGTCCGCGCCGTCCTTCAAAACGTGCGGCACGCGCATTTCCTGTTTTTCGCACGGCAAGGCGAGCGTTCCGTCAGCCATTTTTTCTGACGCGGCGATGCGTTCGCGCTCAGCAAGTAAGAAGATTGCATTGATCGCGTTTGGGTTGTTGATGTGATCAGTCGCTATCCGAGAAGTGTCGGAGGTGCCGCGCGGTTGTGCGGCTAATTCCTCGTAAAAGAACCCACCTTTCTCGACATTGCAGGCGAAGACTTTTCCCTCGTTTATGTACTGATTGCCTATCGCGGACGCGAGATTCTCCCAACCTGGGTTTTCCGGGTCGGCTGGGGGATTACCGGGATAAGGCGCGATGTGGCAGGCGACGCAGGCAACACCAACGCGGTACGGACGAATAAGCTTACTGTCTTTGTAGTAAGTAGGGTCATTCATGAAACGATTGCCGTTCCATTTCTTGCGCGCCTCGTCGTTGAACGCAGGATTCGGAAACAGTCGGTATCCGAGAACTCCGGACGGTTTGCCGTACAGCTTTTCAGCAATTCCGGCTGGCTCGGGCTCGATTTGTTCATCGAGCCACAAGCCAAATTCATCAGGCTTAGTAGCAGGGCGAAACCCCGGCTCGTTCACGACCCCCAAGGTTTTGAACCGCTCACCCCGTGGATACTTGCGATTATCAAGCATCTTCAAAAGATCCACGATTCCGAAGCTCTCCTGCGCTGCGAGATTCCAGAAGCGTTGGTTACCTCCGCTCCAGAGATTCCACGTGTTGCGCCCCATGATTTCCTCGGGTAAAAGATGGATTCCGCCATCCATCAGTTTAAAAATGTCGGCGGTGATCTGCGGAAAATCGGCAGTCGTTAACCCAGCCGCCTTCGCTTCGTCGATTGGCTCGTTTTTCTTGCAAGTGACAAGAAGGAGAGATACGCATGCGACCAAGCAGCTGCCGACTCGGGCGAGACAGACGATTTCGTCTCCAGTTGGTAGCGATGCCTTCACGCTGTGACTATGCTATTTAACTTGTTACACGAGCTGCAAGGCAATTCCAAGCAAAGCTAGTCAGCAGGTTGTTTCACTATCGTTTTCATTTTCGCTAGCAGTAACGCGAATTTTCGCGCTTTCCGCTCAGAGCTGCGCATTTACCGCACGTCGTAGGCCTGTCCAAAGCAGGAACGCAATTTTCGACTGCGTAGCGCAATCCATATATGAAATTTTTTGCGAGTTGATCTTGCGTAATTCCGGTTGCAAGCTTTCGGCTTGATAAGAGCTGGCCGTATTTGATAGCCTCCGTGCAAGATGTCAGCTGACGACAGATGACATCTACTCCGTAACTGTTCCGCAACTGTTTCATTTGCGGGGAAGCTACGATTTTCGATTGAATTGCGCGCCTAAAGCTTCGGCCCATTGTTCCCACGAGCAGTCGAGAATTACGAAATGCGCAAATCCCTTCTGCAATTGCTACCGACGCCGGCTGAAGGTCGTATCCGACAATCGTCTTCGCGGCGTGGTAACTTGCTCGCGCTCATTTCTCTCGGAGCGGTGCTGACAGGTTGCGTTGCGAACCGCGCTTATCGGGATCGTGATTCGCGGCCTTGGATCCATGAAGCTTCGCCTGACCAGTTCGTTAACGGCTTTCAACTAGATCAATACGAACCTTTCGGGGGGGAGCGCCATCGTTACGATTTCAGTTACATTGAGTTTGACGAAAAAGGCGATTTCTGGGATCGGCGGCAGTTGGGGTGGACAGTTCAGGAAATCAAGCGCGCCGCGCAAACAAACGATCTGGTGCTCGTCGTTTACATCCACGGCTGGCAAAATGACGCCAGCACTTTGCGCGGCCACGATGTCTCGAAAATTCATTGTTTGCTTGAGCATCTCGCGGATGCCGATGGTGGGAGGCACCGGTTCTTTGGTGTCTATCTAGGATGGCGCGGGAAATCTGTGCCCGGTGGTGATGGGGTTTTCCCGGACGACTCGATTCCGGATTTAGTTTCGAAGGCGATTCTATTCGTGCCGCACGAACTCTCCCTATACAGCAGAAAAAACGCGGCGACGCGGATCGCAGGCATGCCCGTAACGGAAGCGATTTTTCAATCGGTAGCGGCGGCGCGGAACGAAGCGAAGCGGCACGGTCATGGCGCCCGAAGCATCCTCGTCGGCCATTCCCTTGGCGCGCTAGTGCTCGAGAAAGCGATGGCACAGGCATTGGCGGCGAAAGTGATTTCAGAGGGCGAAACATTCACCGCGCCGGCAGATTTGGTGGTGCTGCTGAATTCAGCCGCGGAATCGATTTACGCCAAAGAGATGATAGACATGTTGCGTCGGCGAAACAGTGCTCCGTCGAATAATCCGAATACGAATCAAGTCAGTGCCGACCACCCATTGCTGGTGTCAATCACGTCCAAAGCTGATTCTGCGACGGGAATGCTTTTCCCGATTGGGACGAGTTTATCCAACGCGTTTGGCCTATTTCGGAAGTATGAATGGGATACCAAATTCGGAGAAAGTAGTCATAACGTGTCCCAGCGCGATTATTTCACGCACACACCCGGTCACAACGATCTATTAATCAGTCATGATGCGAAACCGATCTCTGGTGTCGCGACAAAACCGACCTATCAAGAGACCGATCAGTGCAACGATGAGATGCTGAACGCGTTCCAGCGAAATCTGAACGAGACACTGACAGGCGCGCAAGGAGAAATCCAGTTTGTCACGATCGGTGAGGGAGGTGAGGAGACGAAGTGGCAGGTGACCCCTCGGATTTCCAACCCTCGGCTAAACACGCCGTATTGGATTGTAAGTGTACCAAAGGAGATTGTTCGCGAGCACAGCGACATTTTTAACGAAAACGCTCTTGCCATGATGGCCCGCATTTTTCGGATTTCGAATCCTGATATGGCGAAACCCGGGATCACCACAACCATCGCGCCCCGAACCATGCGCCTCATTGATCCTGGCGGCAAAATGCCACCTTCCGGCTGACAAGTGGCGACGAATTAAAGTCGCGGCGTTCGGTTTTCGCCGGTCAGACAAAATTACGGTCACAGCCAAGTCACCGCAGAGCCGCCACAAGATATACAAAACCTGCCAAGCAAATCGCGGTCGATCCAACTCGCGATATCCAGTGCAAAATCAGTTCCGGATCCGGCGCGCGACTTTGCCACAAACGCGCAATTCTCAACACTCCAAAAAGTGGCAATGCGACGATTTGATGCCCGATCTCGACCCCAAGGCTAAACGCAGCGATCGCGGTGACAATCGCCACTCCGGCCATGCCCTCCATCGCCGAGAGCAGTCCGCCAGCGAAACCAAGACCGTGAAAAAGTCCGAAACCGAATGCGACTCCAAGCCTTGTCCACCCGCGAGTGTGGGTAGGCCAGAGGACATTTTGCAGGGCGACAAAGACGATACTGCCGGCGATCATCGGCTCCACAATACGATTGGAGACTCGCACTAAATCGAGTACGGCGAGCGTCAAAGTGAGCGTGTGCGCAACCGTGAATGCCGTCACCACCTTCAACAGATCAAAAATGCTGACCACTGCGAGCACGAGCCCCGCAACAAAGAGTAGATGGTCATATCCTCCAAGAATATGCCGAATGCCGTGTCGTAAGAACGCGCCAGCCATGGCGCGCTCATCCAAATGTGAAGGGGGAGCGGTTCCGACACCGGACGAGGTCCAGCTACAACTGAAGACGAGTGGTTCGCGCGCCGTTAGAAGCAGTCCTTCCCGCGCTGGGCGATCTCGCTGTGAAATGCGGACGAGATAGCTTGTTTCCCACCGATTGCCAGGCGCGAAGATGAATTCGTTGAGCGCATTTTGCCGCAAAACAATCACGCCAGGATATTGTCGTCCTGCGGGAAGATCAAATCTTAACTCATAATTAACGTGGGACACGGTCTTCGCCGGCGGGGTAATGCCGCGGACCTGTCCTGCGAGTGGAACGCCATCTGCCGTGGGCTGAAGATGCGCGAGCAAGTATTCTCCGTGCCGACGCCACATATCGTCGAGACTTCCTTTCGCATCCGCTTTCCCGCCAAAAGCTTCGGCAACGAATACTTCCTCGGTAGAGACATGGGCGTGGATGTCAATGCAATCGGCACTTACCACAATATCCAATGCGCCTTGTGCAACGGGATGTGCCACCGCTGCGAGCGTGGTCAGCTCCAGCACGGCAAAGAGGCAAAGGAATTGTTGGATCATCAGCGGTGAACGTGTAACGTGTTGTAGCGAGCATTGGCCGAGACTGCTTCTTGCAGCTTGGCCGTGGCACCGGTGACGTCGTCGCCGCCCATGAGGATCATGCCTGCGGGATGCGGGATCTCTATCTGCATAAACGCCCAAGACGTCGATCAAATTGCTTACAAAGTTCAGGGCACAGAGCGGCTTTACTCCACCGGTTCTTTTGTCCATATCGAAGACAGTGACGGCATCTCCGAATGAACTCGAAATGCGTAGCTCATCAGGATTTCAGCGCGGCGCGAGCAACGCTGCTGGGTATGTTGCGGTCGTTCCGCCACGGCGGATGATGGAAGTGGATGACGAAGTCGCCGTTGTAGGACGCGGCGGCTTCGGTGAACGTGATGCTTCCGATCCGTGTCCAGTGCTGGTCTTTGAGCCACTCAATGCCGGCGAAGCGATGTTTTTTTCCAGTATCGGACACGGCGATGTCGAAGATAAGCCGGCGACCGCTCGGGAACGGATCGCCAGGATCGTAGAGGATGCTCAGGATCTCGTCGCGAAAATCTATTCCTAAGCCGTGCGAGCGCGGCGTTTCGTCAGCGACGGTCAGACGCATGAAACGCGGGCAGGAGGTCGGCTGGCCCGCGGGCTTGCCAAGCTCTCCGATTTCGTAAAGCTGCCGCTCGGTGGCGCGCGTGTCGGCGATGGTGAGCGCGATTCCAAGCCAGAGCAGCTGAAAGATGTCTTTGCCGCGGTTCCATGGAGTGACTGGCGGCGAGTTGGTAAGGATGCCGTCGCGAATGGAGTTGCTGAAGGTGGTCGCGATGTCCTGCTGCGTGAAAAAATTTGCCGGCGCGTTGGCGATGTCTTCCGTGCCGGCGTGCGGATAGATTTTGCCGACCAGCGACAGCGAACGGCGATGCCCGCCGGGCACGTGCGAGCCACCGGTGGAATAGCGTGCGAGGATGCGGCCATCGGCACCCTTGGCGAAGTACCCGCTGTAGGCGCCGCCAGGCGGCGTGGCATCGATTCGCCAGTTGCCGGCTAGACATATCCCATTGGGATGCAGAAGGCGTCGAACGCCGTTTCCGTCTTTGCCCCAGCGCAGATCGGCGTGCGACCTGACGGTCCGATGCGAGGCAGCAACAAGCAAACCAAGCGGCGTTTCGTGCGAAAATAGGCCTTGAATAAAACTCGTTAAAGTCTGTTTATAGACTGGTAGTCGTCCCGGACCTTTCCACGCTCTGCCGTAATACGGCTCGCTAAAGACAGCTTTGTAAACCTCTTCGTACGTGTTCATCAGCGCCTCGGTTCATCCGGCTGCAGACCCTGCTCGCCCAGCGGGAATGGTTCGCCCGGAGGACGTCGTCCCGCCCACCAGGCTCCAAGGGCGAAGGCGGTCCAGCTGAATACTACGAAGACGAAGGCAAATCCGAGGAGCGAAAGTCTGAACTTCATTCCCGGCTGCATCATGTTCGCCGGAGGCATGGTCGCGTTAGGCGCCAGCAAAGACATCAGGATCAAAATGCTGAGTACGGCAAACACGATCGCGAGAGGTACCCGGAGCTGCAATGGCACAACGAGCCACACAAGCCCAAAGAGCAGCACCGACAGCAACACAATCACTGTTACGTCGAATGGCGTCCTCAGGAGCCAGATGCCAATCAGAGCCAGCGCGATCACCAGAATGCTCCAAATCCAGATTTGTGATGGTCTAACGAACCAGAAAAGCACAAGGACCAGTACCAGCGGCAGCGCGACCGCTGTCACCTGTGGGGGGCCTCTCCAGAGCAAGAAACCGATTACCGCTAGGAGAACGGCCAGAGCTAGCCGGACCTTGAGCGGTTGAACAAGCCACAGAAGCACAAGGATAAGCGCCGCGAGCAACACGACCGCTGTTATCTCGAGAGAAGCCTTTAGAAGCCAGATGGCAACTACCGTCAGGAGGATGGCGAGAGCTATCCAGATCAAAATCTGGAAGGGTCTAACGAGCCACAGAAACACGAGGACCAACACCGTGGGGACCAGGATAGTTGTCACTTCGAGTGGCAGCGTCAGGAGTAAAATGACGATGACCGCCGCAGCGATCGCGACAACCCACCAGACCCGGGAGGATCGATCGGGCCACAGAAACCCGAGGATGAGGAGCGTCAAAAGCGCTATCGCCGTCATGTCAAACCCGAACATTTTTCGCCAGGTTGGCTCCTTTAAATTGGGGAACGCGATCGCCGCGGCTTCAGGCGCGCGCGGCACCGCGAACGCGCCCATCATCGACCCCGGCGTGGCGGCGTTCTTGATCTCTTCAGCAGTCCAGCGCGGTGCGAGATAAGGAAAGGTGTCACGAAACTCTTTATCGTTTGTTTCCGCGCGCGGGAACTGTTGCGATTCGGCGTAGGAAAGTTCCAGGAGCAGCGTTTCGCCCGCGTCGGCGAGGATCTTCGCCACGTCATCGCGCAGCGCACGCCCATTTGGAAACTTCGCTGGCGCGCGCAGATCATAGATCATCACGTCAGGGACCGAATCGTAGTGGCGGTGAGCCTCGAGCGGGGCAATGAACGTTGCCAAAACGTCTTCCATGAGCGTCGGGCTGGTGTGAACGCGGTTTATCTCATTCACGTGGTCGCTGGGTTGTTTGTCATTGAGATAACCAAAGCGCGGCAGCTGCGTTCGTAGCGAACGGCCGACGTGATCAATCTGTTTCCCATCTGCTTTGCGCGTTGTTGCCCAGAGCAAAATCGGCGCTTTGCCATTTGGTAGCGGCACCGCCGAAAGGGGAATTGCGGTCACGATTCCAACCACGTTGCGCCGAAAAAAACGCGGAAAAATAAATGGATCATCGAAGATGCCGCTTTGGATGTTGATGACTTCTGGACGCAACTCGGCCCCGGTGCGAATTACATTCGCCGCAGCGTTGAACCCGATGATCTTCGGTGTGCCTGAGATGGCGACCTGCGAAATATTTTTGTCGTCGGTAGTCAACTTCAGCTCGAATTCAAGCGACGCGTTGTCGTCAATTTTGTCGGGCTCGGTAACGATGCCGCCGTAGAGCGCCTGCCTGGATCTATCCATGTCGTGCAGGGCATCGCGCGAGTTTGTGCCTTCGAACATTTGGGCAATCGCTCCGTCTCGATCACCAGCAGATCGAACCACTTTTGGATTAAGGTCGAAGTGAACCTGAAACTTGTATCCTTCAAGCTTCAGCTTCGATTCCTGTTCCGGGATTAGCGCGCGGCGTACGCATATGCTCACAATGAGGTGCTCGCCTTCGATCACTTGATTGTTTTCTCCGACCAGCCGATCAACCATGAACGCATGTAAGTCAGTGATGTTCGCGTCCGGCTCAGGTTGCAGATAAAACGGATTGAGCACGCTCTGCGGGTCGGCGTGGTCGGAGCCGCGGCAAAGGTGGTATGAGCCGCAGACGAAAATAGCAATGGTGCAAGCGGTGCAGCGAAGAAAATTGATTTTCATAGGCGTTAGGCGAGTCTCATAGAATGGCTTCGTATCCGATCTGTTTCCCGAGGGCGCGGTAGCTTTCCCATTGGATGTCGTCGAAAACCTGATCAAAGGTGGATTGTTGGGGAAAATCAGAGTGTTTCTCGCCGTAAGTCAGGATATCTTGAGTGAGCTCTTCGCTGAGGCTGGGCTTGAGCAGAAGAATCCAGGAATCCGGCGTTTCCTTGCCATCATAGGTGACCTGCGCCAGCGCTGCATGGTGCGGTGTTTTGCGGCTCTTGATTTCTGTTAGTGTGCCGAGCCTGTTGGGATTGATCCACTGCTGGATCCACGGGGGAGGCGGGTTCGAAAATGCCGCCCAGGGGTTAGCGGCTGCACCCGCTGCAGCCGCGTCCGGATTCAGCCATTTAATTTCCGCGCCGAAATCTTCGCGCGCTTCCTGGATGAGCAACGCCACATCGTCCCAACAATATTCGCGGTCTTGGCCAGCATCGGTCAGGATGATGAACGGCACCCGGCGGCGCACCAACTCGTACGCACCGGTGACTTCGAAGTGACCGCCATCACTTAAGTTCCAGAACCATTCCGACGGGCCGCGAAAGCTTGCGATCCACTCTGCGAGCAACATGCTTTGCATGCTTACCAGCTTGCTCGGAAGGCGTTTGAGCCTGCGCCAAAGATTTGGGGGATATCTGCCGGGCCGTTCCTGCGGAAGAATGCCGGAGTCCCACCAGTAGCCAAGTCGGATGTTTAGCAAGCCTAACAAAAGCGCGAGCGGAAGATTGGTGGCGCGCCCTGTGCCGGTGCTGTAGGCGGCGCCGGAGATCGATATCCAATCGCCTAACGAGAGGCTTTCAACCTCGGCACTGTCACTGCCGGTTGTCTTCAGCACGTGAAACGCATTCGGATCGCTCGACACTGGCAACGCTTTCAAAGCGGTTTTCCTTCTAAATGCCTTGCTATCTTCCGCGTCGAGTCCGTCACGATGACGCCGGCATTTCTGCCACCTCGGCAGTTCATCGGGTACAGTCCACTCGGCGAAATAACGCGAGCCCACGCTCACACCATGTGGAGTGATGCACATCGGCAGCCCCTTGCGCTCCCGTAGCGTGCGCTCGGAGGCAACATCAACCGTTTCATTTACGCAGACGTTAATCAGATGGATCGGCCCGCCATGCCGCTCGGGATGATATTTGGCGTAGGCAATGTCGTCTTCCGGATGTGCGAGCTGCACGTCTCGTGAAATGTTGTCGCTCGAGCTGTAAATGCGGTCCGGGTTGGACGCCCCTTGGAACGTCCGCCTCAGTCGTGCCGCGTATGTATTGCGGAGCGATGAAAGATTCAGAAATTCAAATGCGCGCCCTATCGCCAAGGAAAATAGCGCAGTCAGAAGAATGACCCAGCGGGCGTTTGCCGGCGAACAGGCAAATAACCGATGCGCGAGAATATCGATCACCCACAGCAGCAATACGCCGAGAGGAATTCCAAGGAGTGTAGCAAGCTTAATCAGCGAAATGCCCTTTTTGTCTCCGAAACTAAGACGCTGGAGCGCGTACATTGTGAGCCAGCGTAATAACGGCAGTACCGGCCCGAGAATCACAACAATGCTCATGATGGCGACGCCGATGGAACGGCACGCGAACAAGAGAGCGATCGTGTCGAGCACCACCCAGAGAACAAGCGCGACAAAAATGGTGATTGCTGAGCCTAACGAGCGCGCGAGCCGGTTGCGAACGACTGTGCCGATTTGAAGCTGCGCGGCCTCGCTCGCGCCACGAGGCAACGCGCCGGCCCGGGCCAATTCCTGCCACAGCCACGCTAGCGGCAGCGCCAGCAACGCGCCGACGGTGTAGCGTAAGCCGACCGGAAGCAGCAGCGCGAAGATTGCTCCGGCAAACATCACCAGCCACGCGATCAAGGCGAAAAATGGATACGGCCGGTATGATCCCGGCCGTGGCGCGAGCCAATACCCGATGGTCAACGGCAGCATCGCTACCACCAGCACGAATATCGGCGTCCACCACCATGGCGACAACTCAACGCCCCGAAAAACTGGCGCAGCAAAAAACGGCGCGATCAGCGCACGGAGCCGGAAAAGGGCGAAATAGTTGAACAACCACGATGTGGCGCGCGGCAGCCAGGCGAGAATTCCAAACACTGTAAATAACAGCGTGCCGACAACCAGATAGATGCTGAAGATGTTGCGCCAGAAAATCGCGAGGTTGATCCGAAGATCGTCGGAACCACTGACGAACAAATAATTGGCCTGGGTGCGCAGCCACTGCAGTGGCGCCGAGCGCGAGTCTCTGAGAATATCCTGCACGCGGCCGACGGGATCATTCGATTGGTTAACGGCGCTCCGGGTGAACAGGCGACCGAGGAAACTGCCGGTGAACCCGCCGCCGGACACCGTCGACAGAATATCTAAGTCACGTAGCCGATCTTTGTGCGCCAATGCCTGAAGCACACCAAGCGCAAACGTAGCGCTGCGAATTCCGCCGCCGGAAAGTGCCAAACCGACTGTATCCGATGGCGGCGCGTCGTCGCATTGCTCCGTATATTTATAAACCGATGCTAATTCCGGGTCAGTTGGTTTTTCGGCATGCGTCGAGCTGGCCTTCTTGCGGCGCTCACGAATAGCAGCTGCTTCCGCGGTTCGAAATTCTTTCGGATAAACAGTTGTTGCAGCATCTTCGATTAGCGTGTCGGCGGCCTTTTCGCTAATCATGAAAATAGGCGCGAGAATGAAGTAGCCGGGAATTTTTGGAAAAACCGACGCGTCTACGATGCGTAACCCTTCAACGCCGTGCACACGAAAACGGCTATCAAGCACGGCTTTCTTATCATTTAGATCCCGAGTATTCGCCTGCCATGGATCGGGGCCGATACGGCACGTACACGACGCATGGTGCCCCCACGCTTGCGTCTTAATCCATTCCTCCATGGCGCATGAATTATCTGCAATGTGCGATCCGGGCTGAATTTCGTTAACGAATTGTTCGGCATTTCGTGCGTTGATCTTTCGCATGAACGCGACGGCATCGACCATCGCCGCGAGATCGCGCCGGCTTTCGTGGACAATTTTGGCGTTCTCTTTGCGCTTGGCAGTGAGATAATCGCGCCGTCCTGCCACATGATCCGGCAACGGCTCCCGGCGGCGCGCAAAGCCATCACATTTAGCCAACACACTCCGCCATTCTTTGCACAGTTCCTCGCCTTCCCTTTCCGCGTTCTCGTTAAATGCATCGAAGCAGATCTCCGGCATAGAGAACGGGTCAGAATTGCGCAACCGCACAAAGCCGTTGTCATTATGCGTATAAGCCTTGAGAATTACCCAGCTCCAGAGATTTCGACTTTCCTCCGGCGCACCGATGGTGCGTCGAAACAGCTCGTGCGAATAATTCCAGTAGTACCCGCGAAATGCCGCAGGCGCGCCGAAAGTGAAAAGGTCCGGCTCCACTCCGCCGGCATCGACGACAGGCTTCGAGCGGCGGATCACTGCAAGCGTGCCGCCGTTAGTGGCATAAAGTCCCGTGCGCTTGTTCAACCACTCCTGGCGCGCAAGATCGGTCTTATTTCCGGGTTCAAAAAATACACTGTCGAGCGTGACAAAGTCATCCTTCAGCTCGCTAACGACCGTCACTTCGTATCGGTCCTGCAAATTGCGGCCTACTCCGGGAAGGTGGATGCGAAGCGGCAGCGCATCATCTCTCTCGCTCAGCGCTCTTCCCTTGTGGTCGCGCAGCGTGCAGACCTGACCCTCCTCTGCGAGACCGCGCTCTTGTTCATCGAGCGCCTTCAGACGTTTCGAGTCCTCTTTGGCGAGCGCCGCTATTTTCTTCAAATGCGTGACGTCACCGATCCCACTAAGCATGAGCAGTTGCGGGGTGTTGAATGCGCCGCCGCAGAGGATCACCTCGCCGACTTCCTTTTTCGCGAAGTAACGAACACGCTCTTTCGGCGGATTGAGATTCTGCTTTGGACTGGCTTCGTAGAGATGATCGCCAATGGCACACTCGACACCGATCGCGCGCGGCGCATTCTTTCCCTTCCCAAAGAGAACACGTGTAACATGCGCACCTTTTCGGATGATCAGCTGGTTAGGATATTTGTGCTGCGTGCTCAGTAGAAATTCGCGCACACCGAACCGGCAGCCCACGCCAGGCTGGCCCTCCTCATCCTCGCCGTTGCTACTCTCGGTGCCGATCGGGATGAGAAATACGCCATCGGGATTCGCGCGACGTGTGTTGATGTCGTTGAAATCAATCGCCGGCACGGTCTGAAAGCGCAGCACCTGCTTGATCGTCGCGACGAGCCGGTTGTTGCCATGTAAAACAGCCAGTGCGGCGCGGGAAATTACCCGGAAGAACCGCATGTCGGTTTTCGCAATCCGGAAGATCAAAAACGGATCGATGAAATTCGTTGGCGCCCAACCTTTGAAGCCATGTCCGCCACGATCCAGCGCTGCGCGCGGGTCGACGAACAAAACGACGCGTCTCCAGATCTCATAAAGCCAACCAAGCAGTTTGCTTAGCGCGCTGGCATAGGCATCGAGATACTGGTTGCGTTCGAAGCGCGCGAAATATCCGCGCATGTGATCGGCGCGCCAGGAATTGTCCCCAGTCAGGTCTGCGATATCATTCCACTCTTTGTCGTTAGGCGCGATGGTGATCATTGCGTGATGCGCCGTGCAACCCCCAATACCAGACGCGCGCGGATAGAAAATACCCTGCTGGCCGCCGCCTGGATGCGGATCTTGAAATTTCGGCGGAATGTCGCTGGCCGTGTTCGGATCAATGTTTTTGTTGTATTTTTCGTCCTTATCTTGGCGCGCCGTGTCCTGGTAATGCCGCACCGAAAACATCCAGCTCAACTCGGCGTCTTCGGTGGCTGCACCGTGATAACCGGGAATTCTCGTCACCTCACCCGGCTCAGCTTTTGGATAAGCCTCTGACTTGGCCGTAATCGGATCGCGTCCGGCCTCAATAACCAGGACTTTTTTCCCGGCCTCCGCTAACCGGGCCGCCAGCGGGCCACCGCCTGCACCGGAGCCTACGATAATGTAATCGAAGGTCGAATTTTCAGGATCAGTTGCTCGAAAATCCTCAGGAATTTGCTCGAGCGGGTCCATACTCTCAGAGCGTCTTGAGAAAGACGATCAGCGCTTCCTTCTCCTCGTCGGAGAGGAACTCGCCGAACCAATGGCCGCGGTCGAGCACCATGTCTGGCACTTTACTGGCAGCAATTAGCTGCGGGCCGGCTTTCTTTTCGAGCACTTTGTAAGCCTCGTCCCCTGTTAGGCCCTGGCGTTTTATCTCCCCGATCGCGCGAAGGAGAGCGACTAACGCCGGAGCAAGTTTGTCGCGCTTATCTGGGTCGAGATTCATGATAAGGTTGACCGGTGTGCCGCGCGGGATCGGTCCTACGTTGATGCCTTTGTAAGGCGCGTTAAGCAGATTGTTTGGCAGCCACGCGATCAGCAGATTTACGTCTGGCAACCGACCGTTGAGAAATTTGTTAGTGAGAGTACCAGCGAACAACAGCACCAGCGCGATGACGACAAAGATCACTCGCACCAGCATTCGCAGGGGGCCTTTTTCATCCCACCGCGCCATCGACAACACAAAGCCCCCAACTGCCAGCGCTCCGACGAAGCACCACAGCCAGACCAGTGAGTATTCGAGCAGGCCCGCCATCCCCATCATCAGTGCGCCGACGACAGTTCCGCCATAGCCTGCGACGCCGCTCAACACGAGCGCCACGCCGATCACCACCGCCAGCAGCAGTAGCAAGATTCCGGCATGGCGGGCTCTCCCCCAGATCGCCAAGACCACGAACAAGATCGAAAGGATTAGCCACCAACCAATACTGAGAAAATAAAAGATGAGCGTACCGACTCCGCTGCCAAACGTGCCAACTAAAAGACCTTTGATGATCAAAGGAATAAAGCCCGGCTGAAACTGGACGTAAGTATCCACCGGCAATCGATAGATGTAACCAGGATCGTTGGCTGCCGCCGCGCTTCTTTCCGCACGCAAGTCACCCGGCGGCACGTAAGTCCTTCTATCGCCCTTGTAATCGCGTTCGTAGCCGGGACGTTGCTCGTTCCAGAGTAGCTTCCGGATGGCGTCGTCGAATGCGATCAGGCGCCCTTTCACGCTCGTGTCGTGGGTATAAATACCGAGGGCGTTATTATGGAAGAACGGCGCCGTCGCCCAGATGCTGATCAGTGTCGCGGGCCGGAAGTAACCAGGCCCGCCGAAGGCCCGGCCATCATTATACTGATCATTTGTCCCGAAGGGATCGAACTTGACGACCGCGGCATCCGGACCGAAGGGGTTGAAATAGCGAATATCGCCGACGGACTTCAGATTCTTGAAGGTTTGCGACGAGTAGTTATCCCAGACGTGCCCGGCTGTCGCGTTGGTCGCCATGGCGCGTCCGGAGTAAGTCGCAGTGAGCGTGATCGGGATGCGAAGTTCGTTGGAGAGGAAGTTATTCTTGATGAATTCGTCCTCTTTCCCAGTCTCCGGCGTCTCACCCGCGATGGCATGGATTCGGTCCCGGAAGTCAGCCATGGCCGGGCTCTGTCGAAATTCGTTCCAGTGGGTGTATTCCATGGGCAGCGTATAGATGGGCGGCTGCCCGACGGCCGGCGCGGGGGCCTTATCCCAGTTCGTCGAAATCTGTCGCTCGAAGCGGAGGTCGAAGCCCCGGGGTAGCTTGCTCGAATGGCAAATGGCGCAGTTATCGAGAAACACATCACGTCCCACCGGGAATTTCGTCTCCCTCCCACCAGCCTTGGTTGTGGCAGCCTCGGCGAGTTCCGCCAGCTTCTTGCTGTCTTCAGCCAAGGCCTTGCTGCCCAAAGACTCTCGCGATGGCTTGCCCTCGGCATCCTGGACAGGCTTGCCATCCGGACCACGCACGATCTCCATGGCGTACTTGAGTTTCATCGCCGCCGTGCTCTTCGCCACGTTCTCTGTCTTACCTAACTCAAAGAAGGCCGCCATATACGGCACACGGTATTTCTCGTTCACGTTCCAATAGACCGAATTGGCGCGGCCGACGGCGATTTGGTGGGGTCGCTGCGGGGTGTACCCGAGCACCAGGTTCCCAGTCCGCATCCATTCCTCGGAAAAGACGCCAATGTTCAAAGGCACCCGAGCCAGTGCGCCAAAGACGCCGACGCTATCCTCACCCGGCCCAAGAACCATCGGGAAGTGCCGCTCCCGGATCTTTCCCTCGGGGTTATTGCTCGTCTCGGGGTCCTCGATGCTTGGCAGGAAAAGATTGACGAAATCCTGCGTTTCCGTCGGTTTTTCCATCGCGCGGACCAGCCGTGACGGAACGTCGAAGATGGGATTGATAACGTTCGTATTATTGATGTGATCCGTGCTGACCAAGGAGGTATCGATCGTTCCCGGCGCCTGGCTCTTGAGGAAATGATAAAGAAAGCTTTGGCGCTTCAGCAGATTGCCGAAGGCCGGTCTTGGATCCCAATATTGCGCGCCGATAATCGAGGAAAGGTTTTCCCATTCCGGCTCATCGTCTCTTACCGGCGGATTGAGCGGATGTTGCGCAACGTGGCAGAAACCGCACGACATCGTAGGGCGAAACGGGCGCACGAGCTTAGGATCGGAGTGAATACTCGGGTCCGTGTAGTATCGGCCGTTGGTTCCTTCTACCTGCTTCTTCCAATAGATTCGTGCTTCCTCCGCCGCCTTGGTGTCGGCAAAAAAATCCGGATTCAACATCAACCGCAGCCCAAAGATGCCACTGGGATAACCATAGATATTCGGATCGAGTCCGTCCTGCGTTAACTTTTTGCGAACCGTATCGGGAACGTAATCTTCCAATGGGTCTTTGCCGCCTTTACCCTCCTGAGCCCATTGCTGCGCACGCTTGTCTGGCGTGGTCCAGGCCTTGAAAATCTGCGTCGGATGCCCCGGAGGTGGGGTCGGCCGATAGACCGGATCGGGGAGCAGACGCCCTTGGGCATCATAACGTTCCGGCTCGGCATCGTATTTGGAACTTCCTTCATACGGGACATCCTTCGGGAGTTTGCCCGGAGGCGGAGGAGGGCGGAGCATCCCATTCCTCCAGTCGCCGCCTTTGGGCTGATCGAAATAGAGTCCAAGAAGAGGCACATTGGACGATTCGAACCCCGGCTGATTGATCAAGCCAGCCGTCTTGAAACGGTTGGCACGCTGGCGCGAATCCATCAGTATCAAAAAATCGGTGAGGCCGTAGCCGCGCTCTTGGAGCCAGCCCCAAAACGTCTCATTGCCACCACCCCATAGCAGCCAGGTATTGCGGCCGCGAATGGCATCGCGCTCTTTATCAGTGACGCCGCTCATGACGATCCCAGTAATCGGGTCCGTTTTCGAGCTGCGATCTTCATCGAAGTCGAGCGGCTCCAAGCGATCCTTATCCCAAACCACCTGGTCCATCTGCCAAAACAGATCGCGCGGTTCGGCGGGAAAGCATTCCGGCGTGCGCGGTGTTACCGGAGTACCCTCCAGCGTGACCCCGCCCTTGGCCTCGTCGAGCGCCTCGCCCTTTATTGTTCCGGTCGAATAATATGATTTGCCGCTTTTTCTGTACGCACCGTAGCCACCACCGTCGGACGCTGCTGCGTACCCGCGATCGGCGCTCTCATTGTCGGCGTGCAATCGAATGCTGGCGACTGCAGCGAGCCCCAACAGCGCGATCGTTATGAGAGTGCACTTGCGACGGGGGAAACCAAGCTTAGTCAGGAAGTTAATTTTCACAATCGGTTCGCTGAATTGAATATTCAATCGCGACGGACGTGCGGCGTCTATGAAAAAACCCTGTATCCCAAACTGTTCCGCAACTGTTTCTCTGGCTAGATGTGACCAACGTCCTGTAAAGATGAGGTTGGAGCCGAGGCTGATTTTCAAAAGAGGGAGACAGCAGAAGGAGGAAACAAGCTTATGGTAAAACGCTACCCGAACAAAGGGGACAAGCGCCGCCGCACATGCGCGACGATGGACGAGCATCGTCGCCTTTCTTGATCCTGAATATCGCCGCAGGCGTCGCGCGATCGAGTTGGAGACACGTCACTTCATCGCACGCTACGCAGATGAAGGTCTGCGTACTGGCGTGGTGCGAATTCCAGTCGTCGTTCACGTCGTCTGGAACACGGCGGCGCAGCATTACAGAAGCGGGAGCGCGGTTGGAAGGTCTTCTGTTGAAGCCACGTCAGTTCGGCACACTACATGTACAGTTCGTGCCTGATGGACGCCGCGCCACCGGTGCGCAGGTCTTCGAGCTCGACGTCGCTGAAATCGACACCAAAGGCAAACGCATGGGCGGTCAGCGATTTTTGCTTAAGACCACAGCTGGGCGGAAACGACCCAACTGGGACAATCAGCTCGGTACATTCGATGGCGTGATTTGGATGCCCAAGGGGAATTGCGGCTGCGGTAACAAGTAGGGAAGGTTTTCTGGGTCGTTAAATGAAACCACTAGCCAAGATTGGCGGATCGGGAAACTGTTCTGCAACGGTTCCTCTCGCTGAATGCGATCAACCCCGGTAAAAGCCGATCAAGGTAAGATCGGCTCTCCAAAGCGCTTCAACAATTGGAGGAGATTCTGAATCGCCTCGATGGACACAAACCTTTGGTCATTGTTGTCGTAGTTGTCGTTGGCGGTCCCTTGGTTATTCCATACGTTCTCGTGTGGGTCACACCGAGGCGAATTCAACGATTACCTAAAAAGCTTCAAGACGGCCGATAGGACAGTTGCTGCGCCAGCAGAAATATGGGTGAACAAACTGGTAGCAAAGATCGACAAGTACTTTAGATTCGCACCCAGACCAAACGGCCACGTCCGCATCGTGTGGAGGTCCTTTCGCCTATTCTGCTGGAATTCGTAATCTTCACGTAGATCCTTTCGCTCGTTCGAGGCGAGTTCATTTTCAAGGCGCTTGCGAATTCCAATCAAACGCTTTTTTAGCTCAACTTCTTGTTCAATCTTGTACTCCCTGAGTTCGTTATTAATTGGAACCGCAAGGGCGATCAATGCGACGAATGAACAGACGTAAGGGAATATTACCCAAATGCTCTTTATTAACATCACCCACCATACTTTGTCCCTTCCCCAATGAGTTCTCAGTATATAAATCGAGATCATAACACCGACGATCAGCGTCACGGAACTGAATACGATGAGAGCGTCACCCAGAAACCCTGTTCCGCCACAGTGATCCGGTGATGTGAAATCAAACGAGGGCTTTGCCTTTAACGAGTACGCTTTAATCGGCGCGGAGACGCCGTAAATTCCCCAGACGGCCATGCCGCAAACGAAACCGGCGAGGAAATATCCAATCAAGATCGTGACGACCCCGGGCGGTTCTAAATAAGGAAGCCCAAACAAACAACCGACGCCACAGTTCAGCAACCCGAAGCAGATTCCAGCCACGATGAAATTAGCGTCGGACAGTTCCCTCTTCAGCGGTGGCATATAAACCTTCTTTCCTTCAGAGCCCAAACGCGTATTCATTTCGGGAAACATTGTTTTCAGAGTATGGGTGGCGTAGTAAAGGCATAGCATCGCGGTGCTAATCAAGACACCAAGGAACCAGCTCCAATCGTTCACGTCTTTGGCGCAGAACCAGTTTCCCAAGTAATGCGGAAGTAAAAAAGCCAACCCAAGGAGTGCGGAAACCACAATTCTGCCAGCAATGTAGCCGCGGCATAATCGGTTCGCGACTCGTTCATAAAACGGCAGGAACGCTTGATCATCCATGATCATCCATAGTTTCTTCGTTCGTTTTGCGCCACACCAGCCATTATTCGCCGTCGCACTGACTACGTTACGGTTTTTTCAGCGGCGGCTGCGGCGAACAAATATCGACTTTCCCATTCTTGAGTTGCTCCTGCAATCGCGTTAAAATCGCTATCTCAGCATCCAGTTTGTAGATTTCATTGAGCAACGAACTCAAATTCCGGGATCGGCTTGCCCACAGTATGAAAGTTTTTCACCGCGATTAGCTGATCATGGATGCTCCCGAATTCTTTTGCGAAGAAATACATATCATGCTCCGTCCCCGCGCCGAAATACCGGTGCTCAGGGCGAACATGCTGTAGCGATTCTCGTTCCAGTAGATGACCATCTTGTCATACTGGTCCTATCTCGCCGTCTCCTCGGTTTTCAACTGAAAGCCGATCGCCGCTCGCGGCGCCGTAAAAATAGCGTTTGCCGATCGTGTGGATGATATCGTAGGATGTCTCAGTCGCCGCTTTGGGCGCCTCTGCAAATAGAGCGTTTTCCTGCTCGAGCATCTTGTAATGATGGGTGATCGCCCCTGCTGCGATGCTCGCAAGCAAGACCCCCTATCGCAGCTGCCGCTGCGCTGATACCGGCGAACAAGGTTTTTGCGAATTCAAAGGCTGATGATGGATTGGCATAAGCTACTTCTGCGTTACGGATTTGGATTCGGCGCTGTCGCGGCCGGTTTCTTCGGCGAGGCGTGCGTCGCGGTGCGACCGTTGTAACAATCGATATTCGGTGTGCGGAACTTCGTCATCATCTTCTCGATCTCGTTACGGAAAATGCTTCGCATAAGTTCCGTCACATTCAATCCTCAAGACTTCGCGCTTCCACCACGATCATCTCATATGGAAGTTTGCGGACCACTGTTCCCGAACCTCCCGCTTGTAGGAATGCCGATATTGCACTTTGGTCGACCCGAGGAAGCGCCAGTAACTCAAATGTCGCGCTTTCGGGCGCATTGACAAGTTCGTCGGCGGGTTGACTTCCAGCGATAAAAATCAGCCGGACGTTGTCGACAAGAACCTCATCTCCCGCATTGTTCATCACGTTGGCGAGTACGACTTGGCCGTCGGATGTACCCGCGTCGCTATTGTCTAGTGATTCAGGTTTACCTGCCAGTTCTGCCGTGAACTTGACGTAGTTAAACCCGACTTGCTTCGAAGTAATCATCACGGTCTGATTGTCTATTTCGAGCGTTGCTGAGAGCTTTTCGTAATTGCCAAATGCCTTTTCCGCATCCTTTGGCGTGTAGCCCGAGATCTCATGAAGAGAATTCAAGATCGAGTTTCCCGCGTACTGTGTAATTGGATGGATCTCGAAACAGTGATCAGGATTCGTGTTTCCCGCTGGCGGCACGTTGGCAAATTGGACCTGCGGCTGTGTTGAGGGATGCTCGAACCAAATTCGCCAGGCCCCTGAGATCGGCATCGCGGCATGCGTTACCTCATTGGCGTGAATAGCTTTGAGCACAGCGCTCTCGCCCGCAGCGTTCATTACTTCGGAGACCATTGGCAAGCCGACTTCCTCGGATCGCCCCGAAGCGTGAAGATCTCCGTCCTTTGCAGGTCTATTGGGACGAGGATGAGCATGGTCAATGATAAAGGTGGCGTCAATCGTCGCGCGGTTCTTGTATTTCTCGATGAAGCTGCGCTGAAGAACGAGTGTTTGGGCGCTCGCTAATGGAGCGATGAGGAACAATGCGAGAAAGGCAAGTGATTCCTGAAAGCGGTCTGATTTCATACTTCTCACTAAGACGAGTCTGGCGTCCCGGTGCTCTTGTCTGGCCGTTCGTCCGGGGCCCGTCCTGCGGACCGTATGTTCATAAAGCGATTCAGCGGGTCGAACCAAAATGGTGCTCCTAGTGAGACCGCGATAATTGTGAATAGCCATCCGGGGAAATGGGTGAGGGTGTGCCAGATTCGCTGCCAACTATTCATCTGGGCCCACTGCCTAATATCGTCCGACCAACCAGTGAGTTCGTTAAGTTCGGAGCGTTCCTTCCCGGTAAGCACGTCGTTGTGGTGCGGAGCCACTGCTGCTGCCGTTTTCGGTGCATTTACATCGGGGTGGACCGCCACAGGCATCAATGCTTCGGAGCTCTCAGTCTGTGCACGCGATTTCGCCGACTCGATAACGGCTGCGCGAACCGCCTGATTGGTCCAGAGTATTTTGGAGATCCGTACCGAATCCGCATTCAAGCAAATCGTAATAATCGCGGCGAGAATCCAGATCCACAGCACTGTGCGTCGCTTGTACCACCCTGATACCCGATCCATGCATTCGTTATACCATGCTTCAATTTTCTGCTGGTTCGTAGCCAACGTTTGCTTAGGGTCTGCCAATACTGCGGACAGCGACGTCCGAAGTGGCGCGGCCTTAATAGCCTTGACTCCCTCGCGGAGGGCGTCCGGGTCATCAGCCTCTTTTCCCGTTCCAGTCAGCACGTCCATCAGCGCTAGGGCAAATTTGGATGCCGGCAAGTACGAAGATTTTTTATTCTTCTTGGGTCCGAGCGAAGCGATGAGCGGATGGTCAAACAGCTTCTTCTTTAGATTGGGATCATCTCCGAGCAGAGAATTAATTCCTTTTTCCAGGAAACCAGCGCGTCGGCCGGTAATTCCCGCGATCGTTTCATTTACCGCCGTGCAGATCAGAGCTAACAACAAATATATAAAGCTTATGCCGACGGCTACTTCCAAAATGGGCAGACCAAACATGAGGCACCTCCGGGTGGATGTGGGTGGAAATCCGTGAAATCCGCATAAAGAGAATCCATCTTCTACGCAACCGAAACACTTACGGAACAGTTCACAGTCTCTTCCGCAATTACCTGCAGGATGCCGTTCCCGAGCCGTAGCGATATTCCGAAGCGGCTTTGGGTAGAAGAGTGATATGCATCTACTCTTGCAAGCACCTGGTATGGTCATCGTTGAATTGTTAGAGTTGGTGCCTCCAAGGCGCTCGAGCGAGCCGTTCGTCAGGATTCGATTCGAAAGGCTATACTTAGTGAAGCCGATATGGCGAGATCGCTATTTTCTGCATTCATCTTGATGATACAGAAGCCGCTGGAACATAGAGGTTCGGACTCTGAACCTCGACCTCCAGCCAGACTGAGTGGCTGTCGGCGAACTTCCGGACGTCTTCGAGTTTGGCAAACGCGCTGACGCTCGCTTGATATCCTAGATAGGGCCGAAGTCGCGACTGGATTGCTTCTGCAGTGCGGCAGCAACTGTGGTTAGCTGCGAAGAGGTAACGTGCTTGGTGTCTGCGACTAACGCTAGATTTCTATTTAACATAAACCACTCCTTTTTGCCGTAGACGCTATCTGCTTTCCATTTATGAAGACCAGCGAAAGACTTGTGAATAGTCAATTAGCGAGATCGTGACGCGGCCGAGGTTGGAATACTCAATGTATCGATTTTTTCTTTACTCGTCCAAGCCTGGCCTCTAATATCCTTGTCTTTGGCTTGATAAGCCACATCGTTTAGGGATTTACTGACGGCATTTGCGACGCCGTAGCTGTCTGTCTTTGCAGCAGTTTCCCCAAGAACCTTCAGCGCGTTCGTAGCGTCTTGAGCTACCGACGGATCATTGCTCTTCACCGCTACGTCCTGAAACTGGTTGGCCGTGGTAACAAGACTTTGCCTAATCTGATCTCGGGTTTTTTCATCTTTGACGTCGGGCAAGATTTTAACCGTTTCGACGGCGGCAGCCAGAGCTTGATTGATCTTTGGCTTGATTTCGGTCCCCGCCTCGGTGGGTTGTAGTTCCGCCGACTTCTTGGCAGCCTCGGCCGCTAGCTGCCTGGCGTCACTTGCCAGGTAGTTTTGGGCTACTTTGTGGGTAAGAGCCGTCGTAGCATCGACAACCGGTCGCCACCCGAAGCCGATCACCATTGCCCAGACGAAGAGCGTAACCGAGTTGGCGAGATTCACCTTCTTTGTTACGAAAACCACCACAAGGGCGGCAAAAACGCCCAGGCCGATACTGATAAGAATCGACAACCATACGCTTCCGAAAAGCTGCTGTTTGGTAACAAAGCTATACAAAACCGAGCAAAGGCCGCCGCTAGCGCCGCCTGCCGCCGTGATGATAGCCTGTTGGATGTTAGGAGTTGTGTTTCCGTTGGACATGTTGAGCCGTCTTTCTATTGTTCGTGATTAACTATAGTTGCTTCTATTTACGAAGCCTCCGCAATGCTTGGTTGCAATGGTCTCCAAGCGTAGACGCTGATGTTTTATGAGCACAGCGAAACACTTTGTGAACAGTTTGAAATTGTTGCAAGAGCGCGTACCAGCGTGACTTAAAAATGTGCTGGGGGTTGGCCGACGAATGGCCCACGGGGCCAAATGTTCCATGCATGCCTTTAGGCCCAACTGTTCCGCAACTGTTTCACTTTGGCAGAAGCGCAAACTTCTGATATTTCTGAGATTCACGCTAGCGACAAATCCGAACACTACCTATCCCACTATGAACACCTCCAAATCAACGAAATCGTTTACCGGCACATCCCAACGCGGTGATCTAGCAGAAGCACTTGCACACGCGATTAAGCAAGCCATTGAGTCATCACAAATTGCAGATGTTCTTGTCACATGGACGATCGAGAAGATCAGCGGAAAGAGTGGAGGATTTCCTGGTTGGCGGGAATTATCCGTCACGATTTCCGCCAAAACTTAGTTTCGTGATGGCAATCTCCATCTGAGTTTGTGGCTAGCGACTCAAAGATGTCTCTGTTTTATCGTAGCGCACACCCAATCCACAGTTCGTAAGTCACAACACTCAGGACTCAGAAACTGATAACGTGTGGATCAACAAGATGCCGCCTGCCGCCTGGTGCTTTACAAGTACGAGCGGCGATTGCTCTCACTTGTTCCGGCGTTGAAGTCGCGCCATAAAAGAGCCAACCTGAAAGTATAAACACTACATATGCTATGAAACAACTAATTGGGAAATTAACTAACCTAACCTATAGCCTTCCTTCAGTGAATCGCGCCACGTTGCATGCTGAAGGAGAGGTCTCCACGTCCGGTTGGACTGAGCCGCAACTGGACCGTCCGCGGATTGGTGACGGCATTTTGCATCTTGATTTTGTCGCGCGATCACCGGATGGAGATACGTTGCAGGTCATTACGCCAATCTCGACTGAGCATGCCGTGCCACTCGGGCCGCAACCGCAGGAAATCACAGTCCATGCAGCGACCAACGAGCTGAGTCTCCGGCTACCGGCAACCGGTGACGGTGTGTAAGCAACATACCTCGACGAGGGCTGCGGACTTTAATGTTTGATAACGCCTTCTGAGCTGACGCCGAGACAATTATCGGTTGGCGAATCGGTTGATGTGACTATCAAAGCCAGGATCCTTGGAATGATTCCTCAATTTCCTGGAGCGCGGATGGATACCCCCGAAGGTGGCATCTCTCTTTTTGAGAGCCCATGTCGCCGAGTGCGTAACACTGCGTAATGCTGATTAGTTTAAGCAATCGGCCCAATTGGACGGTCGACTTAGAATCCAATCATAATAGGAAGAAAACTGCTCGATTTACCTGAAGGAGCGCTAAAACGTGCCCGAATATCTTCGCTGTCTGGAAAGTTTCACGCGCGCGTTCCAAGACGCCTGAGGAAGAAGACAGGACCGGCCTTTTCGCAAGTCAGCGCGCTCAACAGTGAACCGACCAGCGTTAAAGCCACACCCCAGGCGCCCGCGTGCTCTAAACCGAGGCCCGTCTTCGACGTCACTATCGTAATAACACCGGCAGCGACGAGGGAGAAACCGCTCATTCGCCTCGTTGCCCGGCCTCGCATCCACACACCAAAAAGATTCAGCAGCAATCTCCCGATTTCTCTTTCTTGGACATGCCATCTAAGGATTGGGCGGCGTAGCCGAGTCTGTCGCAGCCGTGGAGTAGTTGGGCACTTCGTCGCGGGCAAAGATAGAATAGTAATATGTCGTCCCGTTGGTCCGGCCGGTATCTTGGTAAGACTGGCACGCGCAATTGTATACGTGGTTGCCACTAGTGGGCGTCGCAGGAAAGCCCTGCGTCGAGCGCCGAATTTCTACTTCTACGAAGTCGCTATCACTCGGATTGGTCCAGCTCAGATCGACCTTGTGATTGCCGCCCGTCGCCGTAAAGCCGGTTACTGGTGCCGGAGGAGTGACGTCGGCTGGCGTCGCCGAGGCCGTCGTGGAAGTGGAGTAGTTGCTCGTGCCCGCTCCGTCGTAGGCAAAGGCAGAATAATAATACGTTCTTCCGTTCTCGCGGCCGGTGTCCACATACGTGAGGTCGACGTCCTCCTTGTCGTCATGGATCTCGGTCCCGGTGGTCAGTGTCGGGTAGGTGTTGGTCGAACGCCTAATTTTCACTCCCACCAAGTCGCCATCGGGCGGATGAGTCCAGGTCAGGGTGACTTGGGTGTCGCCAGCGGTCGCTGTGAACGTCGGCACCGGTGCCGGACCCGTCGTATCCGGGAGCATCTCGTATCCGTGGGAGGGAATGGTGGCGTTGCCGTAATCAGGGTCGGTATAATCAGTATAGTCAGTGTCGCCGAAGTTCACGATCACATGGTTACCGTTGCTCCACTCGGTTTTTTGGACGAGATGGTCTGCGGTCACAAACTCGTGATCCGTCATTTCCGCGAAGCCATTCGCCTGCCGGACCGGCCAGCAGCTTTTTGTAGCTGGCGATGTATTCCGCCGAGTGCGCAGTCCACAAGTCGGAAGTAACGTGCCACATCGGCATCGCGCCGTAGAGAATGTTGAACAGATCTTTTTTCCAACTCAGGCTCCCGACCACGAAGTTCGAATCGCGCCAATTCCAGGTTTCGGCGACATAGTTGTGCCACTGCAGTGCCAGGAGCGGGATGCGCACGGTTTCATCCATGCAGGCGGTTTCCTGGTCATGCCACGATCCGGGACCCTCAGGGTCACATGGATAATCGGGATCCCCAGGGCCACATGGATAATCGTCGTCCGCAAACTCCTGGTCGTAGTCCATGTTCGGATGCCGGTTGATATCTCCGTAGGTGCTTTCTTCCATGCCGCCTTCCCAGTAATCGAGATGTGGCACGGTCCACCAGGCCGAGACTCCTTCGCCGGAGCCGGCAACAAATCCCGCGTCTTTCGTTATGTCGAGGATGCCCTCTCGACCGTCCCGGTTTTCTTCGATCGATTGCACGAAGCCATTCCCATCGTCGAGGCTGGGGCCCAATTGTTGAGGTAGCGTGTCGTGATAGATGACCTTGAGGTTAGCGCCGTAAGTGTCGGTCAGGTATGGGAGACCGGCATACTGTTCTGTGTCGCCCGTCTCCCATTTTTCACCGGCGGTGACGGTGTAAATCTCATCCCATTGTCCCGTATCATTAGCAAGCACGGTCGCTTCGTCGATGTGCCGCAGAAGCAGGTTGTTGACCCAATTGGGGTAAGTGCAGATACTGTACAAGTTAGGGGTTGGCGTCCGATACATTCCCCCCCGGCAACGGCTCGGAGGGGCTGGTTCGTAGGAAACCCTTCCTGTCGGAGATCGCTTTCGCTCTCTTCCCGAAGGTTACAGCTCGGCGTATTGCACAATCAACTGCGGCTCATTACCGGCGCTTTCGCTTGAGTACCATTGAACCGACTTGTCACTCAGGCCGTCGATGTGCTCGAACCAAAGTCGGAATTGTGTGCGGTCTGTGTTGTTGACGTCACCGACGTACAAGGGATCCAACTCGGCTTCCACCCAATTGCCAGAATCAACCCCGGCTAATTCGCCTTCCTCAGTCACATCAAAGTCAGTCTCCAGTGCATTGAAATCCGCTCCTTCCAGCTCAGCTCTGTCGTTGAAATCATCTTTTTGGATATCGGCGATGCAAGGACCAAGCGCATCGAAGCCGTTATTATTGCTGAATTGCTTCAGGCGTAGCTTTGCGTTGAGGACGGTTGCTGCCGAGCCTAACGAGCTGGTATCGAAGGAAAGGAAGCCGCTAAGGTCTGTGCCCGCACCCTGGCCGGCTTGAATGCCCGGCCCGGTAACATTGTTGACAGGTGTATAGGTTTCGCCGCTAGCCGAGACATAGCCATCATTGTTACTTTCGGAAAGAAAGACCGCCACTTGCGCCCAAGGCGATAAGTGTGTTCCGTTGCAAGCCTGGACCCGGTAGGCGTACTGCGAACCCGTGCTGGCCGTGTCGGTGCAACTCGTGCTTGCCGGATCACAGCCGGTGACATTAGTCCATGCTCCGGGCGGAGAAAGTACTTTGCGTTGCAGCGTATAAGTACTAGCACCGTAAACACCGTACCAGCTCACTGTATTGCTGGTTGCGCTGTCACGGGTCACGGTCAGGCCGGCAGGAGCTTCGCTTGGCGCGAGTGTGCGGAGATAAGCCGTGTAGTCATGCCAGGACTGAAGCCCGGCTGCCCATCTTGCCGCATCCCAAGCCGCAGCCATTCCAAGGGGCGGCTTCGCATGATCCAGGTCCCCCTGGTAAACTTCCAGGTATTCACTTAAATAGGCATTAAACGCCGCCTCTATCCCGTCATTGGGAGTTCCGTTAAGGGTTTTGGTGACTTTGTCGCCGTCCGCAAATGGTCCTGACCAGGGCGTGTTCGCCTGAAACACGATGCCATTGTTATACTCAGAGTCAGACGGAGTACAGGTGACATTCGGATCGCAGTCGCCGTCATCGCCGCAGTTAAAGGCAAATGAAGGGAGTTGACAGTGGTTAGGCGTGAAGCTGTAAGCAGTCGTGTTTGGCGGGGGAATGTAAGGAATGTAGTCGGGCGCGGCGCTCGCTCGGGCGGCCGCGAGGTCCTCCTGGAAGAAATGAACGCGCGGCCGTACGATCCCGTTATACCTGTCCCTGAGCCGCGGATAAAGCCAATGCCAGAGCGACTCATTGGCATACTGATCATCCAAAACGTCCTCGGCGGTGAAAAACCCGATTTGCACCAGCTTAGCCGGAAAATTCAGCAAGACATGATCCAGTTCGTCTTTCACCGCGTTGAGCAGGTTCGTCCGCGTGTAACCGGGCAGGTTCGCGGCATCAAAGGGCATCCCATCGAGCTCCCGGATGCCGCTATCGCCGCCGGGCAGATTCGGATTGATGATTGGAATCAGTGGTTCGTTAGCCACGGTGTTTCCAGTGGCGGGAATCACGTGGCGTGCTAACTCTTGAAGAAAGGTATTTCGCCTCGTGCGAAGGTACGAATCCCAGGGCACCGCTCGCTTGACGCCGCCGCTGCCACACGGCGAGTTGCATTCCAGCTGTCCAGCTGGCGGCGCGATATCGCACCATGGGGCAAACTGGAGCTGAGAGCTCTCTGCGATGTCGCACGGTTCCTCGAACAGATTCAACGAGAGATCCTGTCCGTTAGGCAGGTTAGGCAGGTTGGCAACGGCATCATTAAGTTCGCTCCAGTCCCAAGTGGCGGGAGGACCGCCATTATCAATCTCCCTCCAGCTAATCCGATGCATTTCTCCAGTCAGGAATGGGTCATTGGGGCGCTGATCAGCCGGTGCCTTCGGGTCCAGATTGTACACCCCGGTCGGCCGGCTAAAACTGAGCGCAGGAGACGCAGGGTGTTTGGCCACGTAAAGAAACTGCTTCCGGCGGGTATAGGCATCGTCGGTCACCGCCAGGGTGATCGTAGCTGCCTGCGGCACACCCGGTGAAGGCGAGGGCAACGGCAGCGGTTTAATGGTCAACGTCCCGGTTCCGGTACTAGAAATGGAGCTGACGATGAGATGAGTGGTGTCGTTTGGTACGAGGTTGGCGTTGGAAGAGGTAGCTGTGACGAGCAGTTGGCTTTTCGGTGTCTGGCTATCAGTCACTTTGAAGTTGTAAACGATGGTTTGGCTCTGGGTCACATCGTGTTCAATCCACGTGCCGCTCGCACCGGGTGCTGGCGTGAACGATGGCGCCGTATTGCTGGCGCTAATGACGTCGAGAACAAACGAAGTGCTTGTCTTGAAATGCACAGGTAGCTGCGAATCCGTGAATGTGACTGTGATCACGGCGCGACCTGTTGCATTTAAAACTGGAAACACGGTAAGCGACCACTTCAGCCCATTAAGCGGCGGCTCGAAGTGAATGCCGGCGTCTTGCACGACCGCGTGATTGTCCGACACCCCTGATGGCGTCACGGTGGAGTCTCCGTTGAGACCAATGGCGTCATCCACGCCGTTGGCGTCCAAATCATCGACGACGAACCAGACCGGGCCATAGCCCAACCCGGTTACAGCTACAGCTTGAATCTGTTCATTCGGGATCCCCGCTATCCTCGGCGGGTTTATAGCCGCGCTTTGTTTGCGCAGGGTGAAGGAGCTCGCGGCGCTTTTCGCCGCATTGCCTCCGTCGGTGGCCGTGATGACAATTGTCGCAGCACCATCGCCGTGCGTGAGCGGGTCGAAGGTCACCTTATAGCCGTGATCCGGAGGACAGCCGGCTTCGGAGGGTAGGCAGGTGGCGATGTGGACCGATCCTGGTGCTATGAAATTCGGGGTGGTCGTGTCATTTTCTATTATAGGTGTGGGACTAGGGAGAGGATCCGTCTCCTTGTCCCAAGCCCGGAAATAAACTGGGGCGAACTGGTTGGAGGCTGTTACCGCCTGGTCCTTGATCCAGGATACCCTTGGTGGATGATTTGTCAGGCCATAAGCGGTCGAAGCGATTAAACAAACGCCGCTGGTAATGAGACAGATTGCGGGAAGATACGACACACGACGAGCGATTCTTCGGCTCACATAACCGCGGGAGTGGAGTGACAAGATCATTTTCATGCCCGAGGTTTATCAGACGCGCGGGTGAGCACACAAATGAAACAGTCGGGGAACAGTTTTTCGCGTAGACACGCTGGCAAACTGTGACCGACTGTTCCCGTTCCTGCGCGAAAGGAAGGATTTTTCGATTGAATCTGCGACGTCTGAACCGGCGCCACCGAATCGGGAAATCACGGGACTTCGCGATGATCGGAGTTGTCGCCGGTTTTATTCTCTGGTCGGGTCTTGTTTCGGCCAAGGATAAACACGACACACCGACAGTTGAAATTAAATGTCTCCTGACGGAGGAAAAAGCCGCCGAGTTTTCAAGAAAAGTAAGCTCTTTTTTCGATTTTGAAGCGATGTGGTTGTGCCCGCTTTAGCACCCCCGCCAAGACGGCGCGCGAAATGGGGCGGAGGCCTCGCCTAGGCAGAAAAGAAACGAACGCAAAAAGAAACGGTTGCGAGTTTCGCTTACTGCCTATTGCACCAGAAACCCCGGCGTCCCCGCGCTAAACTGAATCCAGCCGTAACCGAGATTCGCTCCAAACTGCGCGTTGTTTGACCCGTACCACGTCGCGTCCAAAGCGGTTTGGTTCTCATCCGTAGTTGCAACAACCCAGTACTTTACTCCTTCTTGTAATGCCGGAGCCCCAGTCAATGTAGCGACTGCCAAGTCGCATGGCGCCGTCGGGACAGTGGCAATGCCAGACACCAGCGGGTCTCCTGGCCCCAAGCCGCAGTTGTCCGTATACAGGCTTAAGGTCACGGTGTTGTTTTGCTGGCAAAAAGCGTACACGATGATGGATGCCGAAATCCGCGTCGGCACACCGGATTTTGCGGCGACAAAAGGAACGGCAGTCCAACCCAAGTTTCCCGGTGAGAGGCAGTTGTCAGGCCCACGCACATCGAACCCGCTACCGTGTGGGTTATAGTTGCATCCGGTGCAGGGGTCGATGAACAGGTTGCCTCCAAACCCCTGATTGGGTGGTTCCTGTGCGCTCTCGCCTTGCAGCGCCCTTATCCCTTGCACCAGAAAAGCTGGTGTCCCGTCGTTAGATTGCGTCCATCCAGTCCCGGTGTTGAGGGCGTATTGAGCGTTGTTAGAACCATACCAATGGGCGTCCAAACCGGACTGCTCGGCGTTAGTCGTCGCCACCACCCAGTATTTTTGCCCTCTTGTGAGCGTCGGTGCATTTGTTAGTTTGGCCACTCCCATGTCACAGGTGGCGTTTGGCAACCTGGCTACACCGGAGACCAGCGGTGTTCCCGGCCCGATGGGATAACAGGCATCGGTATAGATGCTCAGCGTCACCTGATGAGTTGGGCAATGCCTCGGGTCAAAGAGAATAATCGGAGACGAAATCTGTTTTGGGACTCCCGTGGCAGTGGCAATAAAGGGCACCGCGATCCACTGCGTCGTTCCCGGCACAAAACAATTGTCGGGACCCAACACAGAAGCGCTCGGCGCATTGGAATCGTAATTGCAACTGCTGCACGGCTCGACAAACAAATTGCTCTCAAAGGTAATTCTTCGCGCCTCCGGCGCCGTTTGCGACCCCTTCAGGTTCCCGCCCAAAACAAACTCCTGTTCCCCTGCTATGACCGCTCCGCAAACCCATACCGCCAACAGCGCCGTGCCGAGTTTCCCATTGATGCTCTGGTCCATGTTCCTTATTTACTCGAGCCCGCAGACAGCGGTCAAGCTGAGAGCAACGCTTCGGCTGATGGAGCTGCCGAATACATCGGATCGTCGGCAGTCAAAAGAAGCGGCACGCCAGTAACGGAACCTATGTTTGGTGCCCGGTAAGTGTAGCGCGCCGTCCAGGTGGCATCTCCGTAATAGACAACGTTATTCAGCGCGAGGTAGCTCGTACCACCCGGGGAGATGGTGGTGTAATTGTACTGCACACTGCGCTTACTGACGCCGTTGATGACTTCTGTGACGTGATCGACCATATTGGTCTGCCCCGTGGTCGTTCGATAATAAAACTGCAAATAGCGCCCAGCCGGTTCCGTCACTTTACTCAGACGAGGGGGGCTGTTCGTATCGTAGGTAAAGGTGGTGCGCAACCCGTAAGGATCAATGATGGCCTGGGCCACGTACTCGTTCCAGTAGAGGTTCGGATCCCCGTTGTAACCGAGTTCGCTCACGACAGTGGCTTTGAATTCCACTTTGCCACCATCGGGCAGCAGCAGATAACACAGGTCAGTGCCCGCAGTAAGTTGCTGGAAACGGTCCCGGACGCCGGCTGTGCTCCGGAAATAGGGATCCGAACCGCCGGTATCCGTAAAGGTTTCCGTGCGTCCATCGGGAAAGACCACACTGTAGCCGGGCGGCTGATAATAGGGAGGCGGGGAGCCCCAGGTTGTGACTCCGGCTGAGTTCTGCAAGAACCACTGATAATTATGTCGCCATGCCCCGGGCTGACCGAATGGGCTGCTCCAGACAACATTACGGGAGTTGGAGGTGCGGGAAAGCGCCAGGGGATATTCTCCTACTGCGCCGGCTACCACGATGTCGGTGATGGTGCGATGGGCGTTGCCAGTGTATGGATCATAGGAGCAACCGGTGGTGACGTTGCCGTTAAAGATTCCCGAGACACCGGTGGGATTGTTGTTTCCGACCTGCGCATCGAGTTGCGGGAGCAATCCGAGCAGAAGCAAGAAAAAGACGAAAAGGCGGGGAAAGTTCATGGGATCGTTTCCTTATTCTGGGGGGTTGGGCACTTCGAATTGCACCATTCCAACTGAGCTTCCCCCGGCCGTCGCCAGAATGCGGTAGAGTCCCGGCAGATCGGACACATGGAATTGGAACGACACAGCGCCGTCGGCATCGAGCGTGGCCGACTCGTCAATACCGCTCAGCGTACCGCCATCTAGCGCCTCCACAGTCACCGGCGCGCCCGCGAGCGCAGTGGGGAATTGCACCTTGACGTCGATCGTTGCGAACGGATCCAACGTCACGGGCTCGAACGTGCCTTTCGAGCTGAGGCCTTGAATCTGCTCATCATCGCCAAATGTGATTTCATCGGACAGAGCCCACGAAGGAGCGGGCTCCTGCGCAGTGGCGACTGGGCAACCGCCGGGCCATAGGAAAATGACCGAGAGCAAGCTAAACAATAATATTCTTTTCATGCATTTGTTCCTTTCGCGAGGGTCAAAATAGCGACGATTTCAGTCGGAAAAACAGAGTGGCGAGGTTTCAGAGGGCCGATTCAATTGGAACTCTCCCTTCCGCGCAAATGAAACAGTTGCGGAACAGTTTTTTGGGCGTAACCCGGCCCCGCAAGGCGCGACGATAGTCATTTCACACGGCAATTCTCGACTCGCCGAGTCGATATGCCTGGGCATTTCAGCGCCGTTGAACCGAATGGTGCGTTACTACATGATGGTAAATCGCCCCTGGGACCCATTTCGCTTGAAAGGTCACCGGCTCGGCGCTCCGCGAGCGAGTTGAGTGAATGAGATCGCTTGCGATTCGTTTTACGACCGCTCGTAAGTCGATCTCGACGACGTCGATCGACGGCTTAATGGCCCATGAGACCGGCAGGTCTATGGGCCCGTCCATTAGGAGCAGTCGCGATCGCTCCAAGAGATTGGCAAAGCGCGCGGGATCTCGCGTAGCAAGTGCCACGGCAAGATCCGATGATGAAAAAATAAAGCCTTGGTTCGCTCGTTGCCCATATGTAGGAAGAGTGCCTTGCAATTGCCACGATTCGGCAATGGCCAACGCGTGCGACATCGATGTATCGCGCAGACACTTCTCGACCAGCGCCACCACACTAATCGAGTCGCAGTGAGCATCCTGCAGCACCGTCACCGAGTGAACGCCATTTTGTTGCCAACTGAGAAGTGCATTTTTTATAGCGCGTTCTCGATCGACGCAATAGTGATGAGCACGGCAGTCGCCTGGACAATCGGCAACCGTAATAATGCGGATACCTCGATCGAGAAGCCGTGCTACGGTTCCTTTCATTTTTGCACTTGGCAGGAACCAAATGACAATGTCGGGTCGATAGCCTAAAAGGAGTTCTGCAAAACTAGGCAACTGGGCGTCATTGCCCTCGTAAAACAAGAGTCGCGTGGCGAAGCCACATTTCCAGAGCGCGTCGCGCATCTCACTGAGAAAATTCCTGTACTGGCGAAGTGTGCAAAAACAGGTAAGGGAAGCCGGTAGGGCAACGATGCCACGGACCCGCAACTGGTTATCAATCTTGGCGGGTTCGACAAACGTCTTCGAGCCCCAGACGCTGGTAAGTAATCCTTCGCGTCTTAATTGATTGTAGATGCGCGATACAGTCGTGGCGGGCACGCCAAAATGGCTGGCAACCGCTCGAATGGAATAAAACGGCTGAGCTTTTTTGTTGCGACTTGCCCGCGCCTTCCGTCTCAACAGCCGCAGGATAAGCACAGATTTTCGCATCGCGGCATTTCTGTTCGGCAGCGTGGTCCTCGGTGAGGTCAAGTCCGGCAGAGACAATTCTGGTCCGGACCCTGAGCTCAACTCGGCACTGTAGTCACCAGAACGATTGGAGAAGGTCCCCATGCACAGGGTACTACGATTTTTGTCCGCGTAAGTTTGCTCAGACGGCAAGTGGGACAACGAGAATCCTCACTGCGTGGCCATTTTGTGCTTGAAAATTGTGCTTGAAAGAAAAATTTAGATTTGCCACGCTCATCGCGTGGAATCAGTTGTCGCTGTACGGAATGAGGGTGGACGGCCGCAGTTCGCTACAACTCGCTGGAGTTTAATTCTCAGTCAGGGAGTTTCACCGTCGAGATGTCCAGCACGCGATGCTCTGGCGCAGCTCTGCGAGATATATTGGCGGCCAATTTTTACGTTCATCTGTCGGCATGGCTATCCGGTGCCGGACGCCCAAGATCTTACGCAAGATTTCTTCATGATGATTTTGCAGGATAAGTTTTTTGCATCTGCTAATCCCAACCGCGGTCGTGCTCATCTCTGCGCGCGCTGTTGAATCCTGTCCGGCGGAAACCCTCTTTGACTTGCGTTGGGCAGCCAGCGTTGCCGAACAGGCGCTTCGCCGTTTACGCGAAGAATGCGAAAGCCAGGGCCACCGCCGCACATACGGAGCGTTACGCGATTATCTCACCGTCGACAGGACGGAGATTTCGTACGAGCATCTCTCCAAAATCCTGGGTGTGTCGACGTCTACCGTTAAGAGGCTGATGCACCAATTCCGCGCGCGCTACAGAAGACTTCTTAGGGAGGAAATCGCAGAAACCGTCGAGGATGGAGCCGACGTTGATGACGAAATCAGATATTTGTGCAGGGCTCTCTCGACCGTCGCAGGATAAAGATCATGGAATTTTCCGGCCTTACGGACTCTCCGGCCAGTATTCTAAATGAGCCGACAAAATGTGCGAACTGCAGCGCAACCTCGCGCCTTGGCGACGGACTCTGCTTGAAGTGCCTTCTGGAAGGGGCGCTTCTCGAGAATGAAGCCACTGCCTCATCAGGAACGACACTTATGGATATACTCGCGGAACTAAAACTTTCAAAGGCGAAATGGCGCATCGACAAGTACAAAATCCTGGACGAGATCGGTCGTGGTGGGATGGGAGTGATCTACCGGGCGCGCGAAGTGCACTCACAACGTATCGTCGCTCTAAAACGCGTCTTAACTTATCACACTGATTCCCATCAAACACTCGCGCGTTTCCGTCGGGAAGCAGAAACGGCAACGAGGTTAGACCATCCAAATATCGTTCCTATTTACTACGTCGGCGAGGACGCAGAAGGATTGCCGTTTTTCACGATGAAGTTCGCGTCCGGGGGAAGTTTAGCCCAAGCGCGCGAAGCGTTCCGCAGAGAGCCGCAAAAAAGCGTTTCGCTTATGACCAAGGTCGCATTCGCCGTTCAGTACGCGCATGAGCAGGGCGTTCTGCACCGTGATCTTAAACCGAGCAACATTCTCCTGAATAATCGATGGGAACCAATGATCAGTGATTTCGGTCTGGCGAAGTGGATCCAAGACTCCAATGACCTGACCCGAACGTTAACAGTTTTTGGAACGCCAGGTTATATCGCACCCGAGCAAGCAGCACGGCCAGGTATGCGTCTGACGCCGGCAGCTGACATTTATAATTTGGGTGCAATCTTGTTCGAACTACTGACAGGGAGATCGCCGTTCGTCGGCGAACACGCCCTCGCGGTTCTTCAACAGGCGGTTGAGAAGCCAGCGCCGATGCTGCGTTCCCTCGCGCCCCGTTTGGATCGGGACCTAGAGACAATCTGTAGCCGCTGTTTAGAACGCGAACCATCAGCGCGATATCATTCTGCCGGCGCTGTCGCGCAGGATTTACAGAACTGGTTGGAAGGGCGCCCCATTGTAGCACGCCCGGTGGGCATTCCGGTGCGTTTGTGGCGATGGTCCCGTCGCAATCGTACGTTGGCTACCACGCTTGGTGCCTTTCTGATTGTCGCTACAGCAGCCGTCCCTTGGGGCATCCACAGCTGGAACGTTCAAAAGGCGGCGCATGAAACCACAATGGCGGCACGTTCAGTCGCGGTGCTACCATTCCTGGATCTCGATAACATTGTTGTCGATGAGCAGTTGGCAAAATCCGTCGCCAATTCGTTGCAATACGAACTCGATCGCATCAGTCATGCTCGGGTAAAAACAATGCCGTCACCGGCATCGGGTGATTGGGCAACGGTGGAGCAGATCCGAAAAATTGGCCAATCAGCGAAAACGCGAACAATCCTGGCAGGAACCGAACGCACGATTCAGGGCAAAAAGCGCATTTCGCTTCGACTGTTGGACGCTGCTACCGGTGAGCTGCTGCTTGTGCGTGTTCGCGAACATGCTGGGGGAGAAGATCCAAAGAAAACTGTCGGCGAAGAGATCGGCAGAGCCATTGACGATATCTTGAATACCAAAGATTGGTCGAGCCTATCTCAATCGACGACTGACACAGGCTTACGCAGCCAAGGTGCGCGAGAAGCAATCATGGCTGGCCATGAATTGGTTTTTCGGTACAACATGCGTGATCTCGACAGGGCGATTGACCTCTTTAAGAAAGCCCTGCGCCTGCAGCCTGATTCTTCGCTCGCTCATGCTTATTTGGCAATGGCGGCAAGTTTCCGGACACATTTTATCTCTGACGATAGTTTTCTTAAGCTTGGAGCGGCCGAGGCATTTAAGGCACTTCAATTGTCGCCAGATTCAGGCGAGGCCCACCAAGCGTTGGGCGGAGTCTTTTATCAACAGGGAAAATTTGCCGAAGCATTAGAGGAAGGGCTGAGGACGGTCGAGTCTAACGGTCCGGAGGAGAAAATCGCTGGTTTCATCGGCATGACTCTGGACACATTGGGTCGCCCTGACAGAGCCTTGGCGTGGCACAGTCTATCGTGCAAACTCGGAGGAAGGTGGGGTGACGAGTACGGCCTTCTTGGCGATAGCTGGGCCAAGCTTTGCGACGACGAGCGCGCTCTGCAGGCTTATCGCCGTGCTGCGCAGTTGCAGCCTGACCCTCCTGTAGGTGAGATCGGAATTTGCCACCTGCGATTACTTCAAGGCAATTTCGAGGGAGCACGTGAACTCTGTCGGAATCGCCTCGGGAGCCATAGCGGATTTGGTGAGGATAAACAGATCGCCGCGCAAATCGAGTTCTTTGCCAGGAGATTCGATATCGCAGCCGATCTGTATGCCGCCCTTACGAGAATGGATACGGATGGAGGTGGCTCTTTTTACGGTGCTGTCACATATCACTCCGCTTTAGGTCGAGCAAGACAAGCACTCGGCGATGAGGGAGGGGCAAAAGTAATTCTTAGGAACTGCTTGCGTAAGGAAACGGCCGCGGTTGATCGCGAACCAGGGAATCCGGAGGCTGCTTACCGCCTTGCTGCCGTTGAAGCTTCGCTTGAAATGCCGGACCGTTCGATTTATCATTTGAGGAGAGCCGTCAGTTTGGGGTGGATTGATTACCGATCTCTCGCGATCGATCCCCGATTCGATGCGGTTCGGCATGCCTCGGGGTTCGAGACAATTCTAAAAGATCTTACCGTTAAGGTGGCGGAAATGAAGGCGAAAGCAAAAAGTATGAACTACGGAAACATGGAGGAAAACAAATGACTAAGAAAAACTGGAACGAACTGACTAACGACGAGAAACTTGATCGTCTAACATCTGTCCTTACACTTGCTGGATCGGACATTAAATTCCGCGATCGCTGCCTCGTGTCACCTGGATCGGCCAAGCAGGCGATTAGCGAGGTTGGAGGAATAGAATTTCCACCGGACTTTAAGGTTCAGTTTGTGACTCCGAAGGAACAGCTAAAGACCCTCATTCTGACCATTCCCGAGTTCATTCCTCCGCAGAACGGGGTGACCGAAGTGCGCAATGCTGAGGATTATGAGGTTTGCACATATCGTGCTTGGAGAAGTTAGTAGATCGTCGTCGGCCGCGAGCCACGCTCACAGGTGCACAGCCCGCCGAAGAGCCTCGATAATTTCTGCTGGGGCCGCATTGTCCTCGGGAAGTGACGATCCTGCAGTCGCTCTCCGGATAAAATAGGGGATATCAAGTCGCTTCAAGGCGTTGATTTCTTCGCGAATGACCGTTTGAGCAACTGCGCTTCGGCCGCATAAGCGCGCGATAAGCACATTTCGGTCGACTTCGGACCGCAGTGCGGCCGGTTGGATGGACGCTAGCATGATCGCGTCGTAGTCTCCGGTCGGCCAGTAGATCCGGCGCCCCTCTCGGCCTCGGAGACGTTGCAAACGACGACCGAAAGCCGCAGCTCGGGCTCTTGTCCCTAGCAGACAGCGCCATGCTCTGCGAAATCCATTGACTATTTCGATCTCATATCGTGCCGCGCGGAGGGGCCTGGCGGCAATGCATGGAGTATGTTTTCCGGGCGGCGTTCTTCCTAAGGCACTGCTTCGATATTGGTAGCTCGATCGCCGACCAGAGCGTGGGAGAAACCCTGTTTCGTACAAGGGATCGAGAAGACTCTTCGTTTTCTTCTCGCCTGCGACGACGTGCCACAGCGTCTCCGCATCGACTAACACCGGATGCTCGCCGGAAGCGATTACATTATCTCGGTGACAATCGACGGCCTTGAGGAGATACGCGGCGGCGATCATTCCCCCGAGACGCGTGTAAAATCGGCGCGCAGCTGCCTGGTCCTTACACGGCGCGAATTTGACTTCCTCCATCCAGCAATATCCATCGCGGGACAAAACCCGGGCTGCGGTCAATTTCGGTCGAAACGATGCGGCATTCAGATAACGGACCAACCTGAACCATTCTTGTTCGCCCTGCCCACTTCGAGGTTTATAGATGATTGATCCGGCTTGAAATTGAACGCGCATTACGGTGCGACCTCTATTGTGCGGATCAGACAGCCCAGCGCGCAAGTCGATGATCTTTTCGATAGGCTTTCCGCGAAAAAAAACGCGAGAAACCCTCTGTTTATCTCCTTCAACTCTTGCGAGAAGTTCCGATACGCTATCGCACCATTGACAAATCAACTGAGACCAGAGCTCGGCTAATACCGGGAACTTCTTAAACAGCGAAATCAATCTATAGTACGGTCGCTCGCCCAGAAATTTCTTTTCTATCAACGCCGGAGTCGAGAAGACTTTTTGAGAATAAATTGCTTCATATGCGCAACGAAATGCATTGAACTCAAGCGCAAAGCAAGAGCGGGTCACTCGCGCAAGGATTCGTCGAAGATCGTCTTTGATGCGCCGCTTCGCTTTTGGTCGCAGCAGAGAAACAAACTCGGACGGGACCGTTTTTTCTAAAGCTTTGAGTCCGTATTGGGATCCAGCGTCACACACCTTCTGCAAAGGAGACGCTCGTTGTGGGCTGAATTCGAGCTCAGCTAAACCATTCAACATTTCTCGAAGTCCACTCGCCCAGCCTGGAAGGTGAAAGTATCTTGGTCTTGAGAAGATTTCGGGAGAGTGGTTCGTTGAGATTCGGTTCAAATCACTGTGGCCGGTTGCCGCGACGACGATCGCAATAAATTCTTCGTCCGAGATAAGCATGAAGAACGCTCGCCCTATTCTGAATTCCTGCGCGCCACGACGTTCCTAAGAAGGCAGGAAACTCCGCCATCTGGCTTCACATTCCGGAAGAAGCCGATTGTCGCCGACTAGGCGAATAATTCTAATCATGGAGTTAACTTGCTCATCCAGTCCGTTTGGGAAACGCCATAGCGGTAGTTTCCAGTCAGGGCCTGTAACAGACACATAACTATTGGGGTCAGCCTCTAGCGCACCTTCGATTACTACGGCCACTATGTAACTACCGATAGGCCCCAATGTCAGGCCACGAGCGACCAGCTCGGCCTCCTTGAGCAAATAATAAAATAACGGCGTGTTTTCCTCGAGACCGACATCCCGCAAGACGCTGCCCGCACGATTGCATGTATCTTGGGTCAGTTGCGCGCTTGTGAGGCAGTCTTCCGATTTGATTATTCCCTGCCTAACCAGCACGTCAGCCACTTCCTGACCAGTTGGTAATCTTGCTCGAGCGCCTCTTAATAATGTCCGCACTGGGAGACGTGGAGGTTCTGCTAAACGTTCCATTTTGCTGCACAAACGGATGATCGAGGGCGACAAATCGTGCAAAGGCGCGGCAATAGAGGTGTCGATAAATGAACTGGACGCAACGGGACCGGAACTAGGTAATCCATCGAAAAATCGCCCCCATTCGATAATGAAGTCGTCGCGAACCGGCGATGGCATATGCCCGAGCGCCATCAACTCCGGCAAGACGACACGTTTTTGGCGGCAGTTTAAACCGTAGGCATTGCGCACCATGCTGTGTCCAAAACGGAATGCCGCAAGCGAGAACTCGATCGGAATGGAAAACGTGTTGGCATGCCGAGAGTTCAGTCGAAGCGGACGATCGTGGCCATTCCAGACACTTGTGTGCAAGATTCGGGGCAGCAAATCGTGACGGACGACCCACTGGTAATGCCAACGGACAAGTCGCTGTGCTCGCTCAAAAATTGTTCCGGAATTAAGATGCTCGATACCGCTTATTGTAGAAGGTTGAACGCTGATCTGCTTGACCGCCTCGTTGTGGAATTTCAAAAAAAGAACGTGGAGCTGCCTTAGAATAAGGTTGTCTAGGTTACGTGTATCTTCCTCATCGCCGAGCAGGATCGTGCCATTTCCAATGGGAAGATCACGCAAATAACCTGTCCAAGCTTGAACATTTCCGCTCCCGGCTCGCCACAATAGAGAGCTGGCGAACGCTTCGGACCGCCTCCGTAAACGTGATCAAGATCAAGATACGGGGTCCGATGATTGAGAGTTTGCTCGGGATCTAAATATGGCCCGTCTAAGGGTGTTGGATCATGCGTAAGATCGTGACCAACAAACTGGCTGAAGTAAGTGTATCCGACCCGAGGCGTGAGTGTACCTTCGCGCTCCACGTTGTAGCGCATCGCATCGCCAAGCTTAATGAGTTTTTCCCCATCTCCTTTCACAATAGGTCTACCGGCTGATGGAAACAGGCGACAGTAACATCCTTTGGGCTGCAGGACAGTCATCCGATGCGAAGCTGCTAGCCCACACCTTTAGAGTGCGTCGGCCCTCTATCGCAACGGTTTTCGAACTGTTCACACACTGTTTCAGTGGCATTCACCGATTTTCTTAAGAAAATTCCTTTAAGGAATTTACTGCTACGTCATCCGGCGTTTCAGTGGAAAATCGACGGGAGAGCAGAGAACTATGGCCTCTAGCAAGACATCTCAATTCACGGACTTCACTGTTGATATTCTCGGCAGATACATGTGCAATGGACTCGACGAGGCATTGCACAGCACCGACAAGAACGCGCAACGGCCCGATGGCAGTCCGCAAAGCGATGCTCGTCCCTTCAACGCGATTATCATCGGCGGCGGCAGCTTCGGCGGCGTTCTCGCCCAGCACCTGTTGTATGCGGACAAAACAAATCATTATCGCATTCTGGTACTCGAAGCTGGCAGACATTCGTTGCCGGAACATTTTCAAAATCTGCCGCTTCAGGGCCAACCCGGGGAAGTGTGGGGACTTGCCTGGAAATCCGACCCGAATCAAGACCTGCGATTCCCGGGACTGGCCTACACCGTTGGCGGGCGCTCCTTGTTTTTTGGCGGCTGGTCACCCCGGCTGTTGGACGAGGAGATGCCGGCATCGAAATGGCCGACAAACGCCGTGACAGCTCTGAGCACGACCTATTTCGATCAGGCCGCGCGGCAAATCGGCACTGATGCTGCGAACGATTTCATTCACGGCCCCTTGCACAATGCTTTGCGCCAGATGCTTGCCAATGGCATTAAAAACAAACCGGTTCGGCACGCGATTCCGCTCGCGCAATTGCCAATTCATTTGAGCAACGTCGGCTCGAATCCACCGGACATTTTGAAACTGGAAGCGCCGCTTGCCGTCCAGGGAAAGCCTCCGGTGCCAGGCTTCTTTCCCATCAATAAGTTCAGTTCCGCGCCGCTGTTGATGGAAGCCTCTCGCGTTGCCCAAACAAGGTCAGGAGGCGACGATGTCAAAAAGCGACTGATGATTGTGCCGGATGTGCATGTCACACGCCTTGTGACTGCGCAGAAAAATGGCACGACTGTGGTCACGGCAGTACTGCTCAAGCAACTCGGAGTCGAGCAGTCGGTGCCGGTGCCGGACGATGGCGTGGTAATCATCGCGCTTGGCACGATTGAGAGCACTCGACTCGCGCTCATTTCCTTCCCCAATCTGCCGAACACCCCGCTGATCGGCGAGAACCTCATGGCCCATTTGCGGTCGAACTTGACGATCCGCATTCCGCGCAGCGCATTGCCCGCGGGACTGCCGACGGCGTTGGCGTCGTCGGCACTCTTCGTCAAAGGCAGATTTGAGCACACGCCCAACTCCGGCGATTTCGGTTATTTTCATCTGCAAATCACAGCCTCGGGTCTCGACAAGCCGACTACGGATTCGGAAGCGGAGCTGTTCAAGAAAGTCCCAGAAGTGGAACTGATCGATGCGTTGCGGCAATCCAACGATGACAATGTTGTCATTACCATCCGTGGCATTGGCGAGATGACACCGCTTAATCCCGCCAACAAAGTTACTCTGGCCGGCGAACTCGACGAATTCGGTTTGCCGCGCGCGTTCGTCACGCTTAGCCCGAACACGCGCGATAACAATCTTTGGAACGCAATGGATGAGGCCGCCGACGACGTGGCACAGGTCTTTGCCAATGGACAGATGTATGAAGTTTTCGATCCGCCGCAAGGCGTGCCGAAGCAAATCTTCAAAATTCCGGCCAATCAGGCGGCATCCACAGTGTTGCCTTTCGAAAAACGCCGCGATCGTTTGGGCACCACGCACCACGAAGCGGGAACGCTTCGAATGGGGGCCAGCGCCAGCAGTTCGGTTACTAATCAGGACTGTCGCTTCCATCATGTCGCGAACGCCTACGCGGCCGGCCCTGCGCTTTTCCCGACTATTGGCTCGCCGAACCCGATGCTCACGGGTACCGCGCTCGCGCAGCGGCTCGGCGACCATCTCAAGCAGCCGCTTCCCCCACCTGATCCGGGTTTCGCGCTGCTTTTCGATGGCGCGTCGACGGCGAGCTGGCGCATGTCTACAATTAAGAACCAACCCGGTCGCGACAATCCGGGCCGCTTTCATATCGTCGATGCTGGCTTGGAATCGGCACCCGGGACCGATCTCGGACTGTTCTATACTGCCGTGCCGTTCGACGACTACATTTTGAAGCTCCAATGGCTCACTTGGCGCGAGGACGATAACTCCGGAATATTCCTGCGGTTTCCCGATGTGACGACGAAGAATTATGACAACACGGCCTTTGTCGCTGTGGACTTCGGATTTGAAGTTCAGATTGATGCTCTGGAACGTGGCAGTCCGCCACCTGGACAGAACGTGGATAAGAAATTTCGCGGCACGGGCGCGATCTACAACATGCCTACACAGAACTTGAACGAAAACAGCGTAGCGAATGGTCCAGGTCAATGGAACGAGTTCGAAATTCGCGTTAAAGACAATAATTTTAAGGTCTTTCTCAACCAGCAGCAGAAGACCGATTTCGTGAACACGGACGCGGCCCGGGGTCAGCCGAACGCCGCGTTCCGGTTCATCGGGTTGCAGACGCACACCGGGCACGTCCTTTTTCGTAGCATTCAGATTAAGCAGCATCCGTAAGCCAATTCGGAATAGAGGAATCTAAGGTGGCATGCGAGTGCTCCACCTAACGACGGAATTTCCGCCGGTGATATACGGCGGCTTGGGCACCGCTATCGGCGGTTTAGTAAGAGCGTCAGCGGGCGCCGGGCTGCAAGTGGGTGTGCTGCTCTTTGGTTCAATAGCCGGTTCGAGTTATGGCCAATTTGTGCCGTTGCCAAAAAAAATACGTCTCGATCAGACACGCACTGACGGCAGCGTGACTATCTTTGGAGTTTCATGGTTTCAAGGCATTGAAACTTGTACACGTATCGCGGCAAACTTTCGAGCGGACATACTCCATCTGCATTCATTTTGGCTTTGGTCCACAGCACAAGCTCTTCGCGACCGGCTCGCTAAGCCGCTTGTTTATACCGTCCACTCACTGGATCGTGCCGAATATGAACTTGGACAGGGGCCGCCGCAGTGTATCTCCCAATGGGTAAGCCAGGAAGCTGTAATCTACAGCGCCGATCGCATTATAGCGCTAAGCTGCAGCGAGCAAGAATTGCTCAAGCAATACTGCCCCGGCGTAAACGATCGCGTCAGAATCGTGGGAAATGGGATTGAGGAGATCGCGATTGCTCCACGGCTGACATGCCCAACTCGGGACATGCCCATCGTTCTTTTTACGGGGCGGTTTGTTGAGCGGAAAGGAATCCGCGAACTCATCGATGCGATCGGTATCGTGCTCGATCAAGCGCCGACAACCCGATTTATTCTCGCTGGCGGCCATCGCAATTGCACGGGTGCCGAAATGGAGTCGTGGTTGCTGCCACCGACGCTAAATTCCTACCGCTCGCGGATTCACTTCACCGGTTGGCTAACACCGACGCAAATGGCCGCATCGTATCGCAAGGCAGACATCCTTGTAGTTCCGAGCTGGTATGAGCCGTTCGGAATGGTGGTCCTCGAGGGGATGCTTTATGGGCTTGCGGTTGCTGCATCAGCGGTAGGTGGGCCGGCGGAGATCCTCGATCACAACCGCACCGGACTTCTATTTCGCCCCCGAAATGTCAACGCGCTCAGTCATGCGATTCTGACATTGGTAAAAGAGCCTGACCGCCGCATCCGCATTGCTGTTGAGGGGGCAAAGGAAGTGCGGAAAAAATGGCTGTGGCCGCGAATCGTCGAAAAAATGCAAAGTGTATACAGCGAGTTGGTGCCGCTTAAAGCATAGCGATTAAGAGTCATTGCTTGGAATGGCGGAAGCAGTTTCCGCGGCCAAAAGGCAGTACCGCCACATGCGGTAAAATCGCGCTATAGGCGATGATGCTTTCCTGCTTGAACCACCAACCTTCTGGTTAGGCTAACGCCGAAGGAAGGCTAGCTAGAAAATGACCGCGATTTCGAACAACGAACTGAAACTGTCCCGCAACTTTTTCTTTTTGCCAGGTTTGGGCCAACGTTTGCAGCGGTTTTTCCAACTGTTCACAAAGTGTTTCAGTGGCATTCACCGCGCTGGTCGGGTGTCATCATAGCATGTCGAAATGGCGAACCACTGACCGCACGCTAACCAAAAAGCAGCCGAAAAGCGTCCATCTCAAAGATCACGCCGTCGCCAACGGATTTATTGTCCACAAACCAATACAGCCGTCGAGCAGATGGCAAGAAAGAGCGGGAATCCAGATCAACATAGGTTGCGGCGATCATGGGCTCGTCAGCGAGAGTCACCGGAAAGTAAGCTGGGGCCTATCTTTCATCCTATTTTCCCTGCGGAGAAGAGCCATACGGTGCATTGTATTCGTCCTGTATGTGCTGGTCGCAGTTCAGGTAAGTGGGCAAACCGATCGTGCCCACTTGCTAGCTAAACGCGCTAACACGGTTCATCGAAACACCTGCGACGGAATTGACAGTGCCGCTACCTGTCACCACACGTTTGCAGAAGGATGTTCCGGCCCAAAGGGAACCTATGATGCCTATCTTAGTTTTCTGAAGAACACCACCCCATCGCTGCGGGTGGTAAGCAACCGGAATGCCGGCACTTTCACTTCGTTGCAGGATTTCCAGGACCTCGACAACAAGGCGGCGAGTTTATCGGGAGATGAAGGGCCGAACGCAGTGGCACTCGCCGAGCTTGGCCAGGGAAACTTCTACACTGTAATCGGCTACCTCTATTATGCCATCCCAGGCGGAAAAGAGGCCTGTAACTGCAGGCTGACGAAGACGCAAGACAAGGATTTTCATATTGGCATCGGGTTTGATGCCGGCAGGGCGGCGCGCATCGCCAATGGTGAGGAGAAAGCACGCAGCGTCCAAAACGCGCGTAAGACGCCAGCGGAGCAGACCAGCATCATTGTGGAGATGACCCCACACTACCGCACTAAGTTTCATCCCACGTGGGATCTCCCATCGCTGGAAAACCAAATTGGTCAGCAGGTAAAAATTACCGGCCAGTTGTTATTCGATTCCGAGCATGCCGTGATCGCCCAGGATTGCGCGCTTCCCGGACACAGCGAAAAGGATTGCTGGCGTGGCTCGGCTTGGGAGATACATCCGGTAGCCGAATTCTTTGTATGTGGCAAAGCCGGTGTCTGCGAGCCTGATGGCGACGGTTGGGTGAAGCTAGAGGATATTGAAGAGCCGTAACCGTGGGTGATACTGCAGTCTCACTTACAAGATTGACTTAATCGTGGAAGTGCGGGCGATAAAAAGAATCGTGCCCAAGTCCCCCAGCACAGAGGCAAATTCAACCGGTCGCAATTTGATCGGTTGCTGCAACGGAACGAATAATCGGTTCCAGATCACCTCGTAATCACAGCAAAAGCTGGCATGCGCGGCATTGTCAATTCTACAGAAGATTTCGAGGCGTGGGTCCAGAAGCAAACCGAACCTCTCGCAGAAGTTGCTCGCGAAGAAGCATCGCAAGATGGCTGATGGCGCGTTTCCATTCCTACGTGCAACGTTTTATCGAGCAGTGGCCGAATGTTTGTCCTTACCTTGCAAAACGAGTCGGCGATGTCCTTCTCGCTGTGGGCGATCTGCACGTGGAAAATTTCGGCACTTGGCTGGATTCGCGGTGAGCGACTGCTGTGGGGGATGAACCACTTCGACGAGGCTTGCGAGCTTCCGTTCACAAGCGATTTAGTGCGGCTCGCGACGAGCGCGGCACTGGCTGCGGAAGAGGATCGCCTACTTACAGATGCGGCGGAGATTGCGGCGTTGTTGCTGAAGGGGTATCGCGCGTGCCTGAAGTCCGGGGGTGCACCGATCCTGTTAAAGGGTGACACAGTGGAATTCCGGTTTGCGCTTCCACCACGAGCACCGGAGGAGCCGGAGGAGTTTTGGGCTGGAAAGCTCGATGACAAAGATTCACCTGTGATCAAGAAGGGTGAACTGGATGCGGAAATCGTTGAGATCTTTCGCGCGGCATTCCCGTTGGGCGCGAAACTGGAGTATCGCAAACAGAAGAAGCCCGGTGGTCTTGGTAGTCTCGGCCGCCGGCGCTTTACGGGCCGTGCTCGGTAACGGGAAAACGAGGACTGCCCGAGAGGCAAAAGCTCTCGTGCCGTCGGCGCTCTATTGGATCCAGAACCGTCCGGCGGCGCTTTCGCAGACCGCATCCCTCTTACAGCGGGCGATTCGCGATCCCGATCCCTATTTTCAAATCCACGACCGCTGGATGCTCCGGCAACTCGCGCCGGACGCAGTGAAGATCGAACTCGGCGCATTACCCGACGAAAACCGCGATAAGATGGAGCTGGCCCTCTTTCAGGCGATGGGCTGGGAAACCGCCAACATTCATCTCGGTAGTCGCAATCCCAAAAGCCTGGCCACCTCGCTCGACGCGCTTGCGGCGAGTGAAGGTGCAGACTGGCTAGCAAAGGCAGCTGCCGATATGGCTGAAATCACTAAAAAGGATCAAACTGAATGGCGAAGGCCCTCGAACGACTGATCCTAAGAACTCTTTCCATCGTGCCATAACAAACCACACCGCATTACTCAATCATGAAAATACGATAGTGAGTCAGTTGAAATTTTCACCAAACTGACCCACTGCCGTGCTTGCGAACAGCACAAATTCATAAGTGCTGCTAATGACCGGTCACAACCGTTTCTCAACTGTTCACAAACTGTTTCGCTCGATTCCGTAAAATGGAAGCGGCTAGGTTTGGGGGTTACCATACTCAACTCATAAACAATATGATCACTCCCGCTAATCTACTCCAGCCGGTGCGCGAAGCGCCGGCCGTCTCACCTTTTGCTCTCGCCGTTGGAGAGCCCGCGAAAGGGGTGAAGGAGCCACCCGTCAAAGTAAGCAACATCCAAGGCAACATTATCGGCGGCTTCAAAAAGGACCACCAAATGATGCTTTTCCTGCGCTTGTGCCGCGAAGACGAAACGAAAAAGCAAGCTGCGCATGTGGAGAACTTCCGAAAGTGGCTCGCGATCTTCGAACCGCACGTGTCTACATCGGAGGAAGTGCTTGCCTTTAATCGTCTCTTTAAATTAATTCGCACGCGCCGTAGGGCAGAGACGCGCGCTGTGCAGGCAACGTGGATCAACATCGCGTTTTCGTTCGATATGCTGAAGCGGCTTTCGCCAGATGCCGAGCAGTTTACTGACAAAGCGTTCCGCGAGGGAATGGCGCAGCGCGCCGTAAAGGAACTTGCGGACCCCACCGATCCGAACGCGGAAGGGAATCCGACCAATTGGGTCTTCGGCGGACCAGGATGCGAGGCGGATGTTGTGATCATCGTCGCAAGCGATGATCCAGGCGATCTCGCGGTCACCATCGAGACTATCGAAACGAGCATTTATGGCGGCCGGACGCCGGACGGAGTGGCGCTCAATAGTGGCGTCCAAATCATTTACAAGCAGCGTGGCGCCACTTTGCCCCCACCGCTCACTGGACATGAGCATTTCGGGTGGCTGGACGGCGTCTCCCAACCGGGCATTCGCGGTCGAATCGAAACAGCGAACGGTGACTTCATCACTCCGCGCCAGAATCCGAATGATGAGAATCAAGGCAAACCTGGTCAGGACCTACTCTGGCCAGGTGAGTTCCTCTTTGGCTATTCGGGGCAGAAATTTGATCCGACAAATCCAGAGGACGGCGTGTCCGTCGAAGGTCCTAACTCATTGACTGATGGTCCAGGTGGCAAACCGGCAGGCCCGAGTTGGGCTCAAGATGGCTCCTATCTTGTCGTGAGACGGCTCCGGCAAGATGTGGCCCGGTTTCACGAATTCTTGCAAGAAGTCGGTATTGAACATGGCGTCTCTGCCGAGGAAGTAGGTGCCCGTTTGGTGGGCCGCTGGAAAAGTGGCGCCCCGGTAATGCGAGCCACGACGAAAGACGATCCCAGAATGGCCGAGAATGATTGCGTGAATAATCACTTCGAGTTCGCGGATGCGACTCAACCGATCGTTGCAGCGGTCAAACCCGAAGACTGCCTGGACAACGAATTTCCGCAGTCGCAGGGCGACCCGAAGGGCGAGGTCTGTCCGTTCGCAGCACATATTCGTAAGGCGTACCCGCGAGACGATAGTGGAACTCTCGATCCGAGCATTGGCGAGGTGACGACGCAAACGCATCGGCTGCTGCGTCGAGGTATTCCATTCGGTGATCCATTTTACGCGCCCAAGGATCCTGAGAAGACCAAAGACAGCGGCAATCGTGGGTTGCTCTTTGCCGCTTACCAGACGTCGCTCACCGACCAGTTTGAGTTTGTGCAAAAACAGTGGGTGAACAATCCCGACTTCAAAAATAAGCGGAAAGATGATGGAGACTTCGTGTCCGGCCACGATCTCATTATTGGCCAGAGCAACGAGGGTGGCAGGCGCGAGCGCCGTTGTCCGGTGCATCTCGCCGGGGCCTTCCGCGATGTGGTCGCGCCGCAGGATTGGGTGATCCCGACGGGTGGAGGCTACTTTTTCGCACCATCGATCTCCGCGTTGAAAATTCTTGCCGGCGTCTCAACAAAGAAGGTACGGGCGACCGGTAACCCAAAGTCACGGCACCCTAAGAAAAACTAGTTATCCCCAACTCAATGCCGCTTTCGCAGCCGACAGAAGGTCTCCTTTCCAATTATTAGGACAGTAAGTATGGCTCTCATAAATGACGTTAAGATCATCTGTGATCGCCTTGCTCCGCTGGGATGGCGAAGGTTGCTTAAGAAGGTCACGGGCGGAACATTGGATATAAGGCAAAGCAGCGCGGTCAAGCTGCAAACCGCGCTTACCGCACAACTGGCCTCGGTTGATCGCACGATACCAGGATTTGAGGACTTTAATCTCGCGGGCGACCGAGGCGTGGCGGCGGGCAAGCCATCGGAAAGCCTGCTTTATCACGCACTCGCTAGCCCGCTTGTTACTCGGGACGAGGAAGGACGGCCGTTGCAAGGCTTTGCCACTCCGGCAGAACTCGATCTTTTGGAGAACTTCATCTTTAGCTTGGTGTCGGTCTCACTGGACCAGCTCCTCCGGGAGCAGGGCGGAGCATCGAAGCTCGCTGCCGTTGTCTTTGCGAGCGAATATCGACCTGCGAGTAGCACGGTGGATGGGCGCTATGCCGACCTGACGTTCTCTCGCACCGGCATAAGTCGCATCGGAACGGATCGGCCGCTCTATCACCCGGAAACGCGCGGCTTTTGGCCGGAGGACGAGGACAATGTTCACAACGTTCGCGTCGTGCCCGCACGTTTCTCTGCGTGGTTGGCTGTTAAAAAGAAGGGCCGCGACGTGCGGATTTCACCTATTCTCGACAATGCACAAGCACAACAATCCGACGAATCGATGAGAAATTTCTGGGTGCCGGTACATAAACTCTTTCCCGGCAATGAGTGTTTGCAAGGTCTCACCCTTACGCAGCGTTTCAACGCCAAGCTCTTCAACCTAAAGATCCAGCGCATTCACAAGGCGATCAAGACCACTCCCTTGCCTACCGGTTTTCCGTATGTGATCGCTGATACAGACTTGGCGGACTGGTCTACTAGCCCGGAGCTTGGCCCGGGATGGCTTGTGCCAACGGTCCACGAAAGCTTAGTTCAACCTGCCATCGTCGATGGCAATCCGATTACCTATAAAGTAAACCCTGAGCTCGTTGATGTTTTCGCTGCAGTAGAGCTGCCCGGAGGAACGTTCAATAATATGGAAATTCATCCGGCACCCTCGTATGTCCACGGCCGCACCAAAGTGCAAAATGGCCAAATCCACAATTTGAATGATGAACCTGATGTCCTGGAGGCGATGAAGGCAGAAAAATACGATGCTCTCCATTACGTGGATTTTACCGGCGAGGGCTGGGTCGAAATCAAGATTCCTGAGCTCGCAGCCGATAAAATCGACTCACAAGCTGCCTATGCGCTAATTTCCGCTCCAGATTTCTTTCCTGCCAGCGGCCAGTTTGAATTGTCGGAGTGGAGCCGAAGCAAGGAGATTCCAAAGCAGTTTCGAGGAGAAATGCTGTGGAATGTCCCTCCTACCCCATTGAGCGAGACACGGCTACCAGGCAACCTCCAACTTCCCAATACCCCCTTTTTAGCTAGTGACACGACTATTACTGCGGTGGTTGCCATGGGATCCCCGGCGGCTATTTCGCGCATCTGGCCCACTCAACCTGATGTGATGCGTGCCTCTTGTTTGCCGGACGATGCCGCTGGGGTCTTCGCGCCCGGTTGGGATGCTGGTGTGGACCGGCTGCCAGGCGTACGTGGAGTTGCGCATTTGGCTGGTTATGGACTCGGCAGCCCATTTCCAGAGGACGCCAAGCTTTGCGCTGCTCTTAGCACATTTTGGCCCGCTGTTGCACCTGACGTGTTCCGCACTTTCGCCACGCCAATAGGTAATACTAGCGGCACAGTCGCTCCTCTCACTGACGAGGAGATCGGGCAATCGGGCTCCGTCCCATGGGATGGAATTGCCGGACCTCGCATCGTGCAGGAGAACGGTCAGCGCCTCGTAGAGCTTGCGCGATTTCTGCACGCCGATTATGTGCGCCAAGCCGTTCAAAATCGCTTCAGCGTTCGGCTTCTTTCACGAATCGGCGTCAAGGAGTACCAGGCACGAATTCTTGCCATCAGCAGGGTGTATAGTGTGGTTGCCGGTTTGGGTAACATCAGCCTCATTCGCGAAAAGGTGCTGGCGCTTTCCTTTCGCGCCGTCTCGTCCGGCGACCCTGAATTACAGAAGGCGCAAACAGAGGCGGGCACAATCTTGGATGGCGCGGTTTATCGCGTGGAACTCTGCGCGAACGTTCTGCAAACAAAAGGCAAGGTAGTGCCGGGGAATCCGCGCTTGCAACGGTTCCCGCTCCAAGACCTCCGCTTCTTTTTTGTCAGCGCTAAGTCCGAACTTGTTTTGACGACGCGTGAGAACGATTTGCAGTGGGCTGCGGCCCACAGCGAATCCTGAAATTCTCCAAATAACAGTGATCGTAATGCCGCACGCGATCCGTGAGTCCACCTCTTAAAACCGATATTCTCATCGTCGGAGGCGGCCCGGCTGGATGTGCTGCAGCCATCACCGCACGGAAGGCGGGCCTTGACGTAGTATTGCTTGAAGCCCGTGCGACACCTGTGTGTGTCCCCGGCGAAACTCTGCACCCTGGGATCGAATCCATTTTTGCGCATCTAGGCATACGGGACCGTATCTGCGCGGCGGGTTTTCATCGCCAGCGCGGCATCTGGGTCGAATGGGGCGCTCCTCGCGTGTTCGAACCTTATGGCGATGACACAAATGGCCCTTGGCTCGGATTCCAAGTAGATCGGGCCAAGTTTAGCGCCCTACTCTTGGATGCCGTGCGCGCTAGAGGTGTGAGTGTCCTTCAGTCACATCGAGCGATCTGTATTTTACGCGAACGCGAGCGAGTGATTGGAGTAGGGACGACGGAGGGGGAGCTGCGTGCACGTTGGGTGATTGATGCGGGAGGTGGGCGACATTGGCTCGCAAACCAACTTGGCTTGAAAGTCGAACGCTACAGTCCACCGCTCGTCGCTCGGTTTGGTTGGCACAAGGCTATTCAGGTAGCCTCGAATGATCCATCGCTCTCAGCGTGCTGTGATGGCTGGGATTGGGAGGCTCCAATCAACAGTGATCGAATAGCGTGGTGTAAATTGCGTATCCTGCCGCACGCGAAACCGTCACAAGGCACATCTTTAAAGAAGAGTGCTGTTCAAGGCACCACAGTTAACGCGGCTTGCGATGTAACATGGCGGCGGGTGCCAAGGTGTGCCGGGGCAGGCTATTTTATGCTTGGTGACGCCGCCGCTGTGCTCGATCCAGCGTCTTCTCACGGCGTCCTACGTGCCATTATGTCAGGAATAAAGGCGGCCCACGCTATCGTCGAAATTTTCCGTGGTTTGCCCGAAACGGTCGCAATAAGAGATTTCAATGCTTGGCTCACAGACTGGTTTAATCATGATGTCCGTGCTCTCAAAACACTCTATGGGAAGCACCCCAATGCCGTATCTCTCATATCGCCATTCCGAGAATACTTTGAATAATCAAACATCGAAAGGAGATCGTGTCTGAAGCCATCTCTCAGCGTGGCCGTAATCTGATTTGTCTGTTGCAATGGGACGAACAACGAATTCGGTCCCGAGAACACTAATGTTATACGGCTCGTCCAATCGCTCGATTGCAATCCATCAAAACAGAGACTGTATTATGATCCTTGCCTTTGGCACCATGCCGGAACCTGCCGTTTGCGGTAGACTCATTCAGTGGATCTCCAAGGTTGCTGGGCTTGCCTTCCGCGCCGGAATCATTTGGAAGGTCGAAGAAGCATACACCTATCTCACAAGTGTGTGGCGGCCTGGCGATTCGAATCTTGTTATTCGGATTTAGTCGAGGCGCTTACACGGTACGGGTGGGACACAGTTTCATCCGTTGGCTTGGTGTGGAACCCAGAGAAATCTCCGTACACCGGGGATCAAAAGAATTCGCCACGCAGTCTCGCTGGACGAGGTAGGTGGTTCTTCAGACAAACCTAATGAAGCAAGCTGGTCAACAGGACTTGATAGAACTTTGGTTTCCAGGTGTGCACTGCGAAGGTTGGCGGTGGCTACGACTCCTTGTGCTAATCTTAAGCTCGCCGCTGTAAACATCCGGCAAATGCTTCGGCCCGCCTCGATATACGTGATCGAGGTCAAGGTACGGTGTCCGATGGTTTGTCGGTCCGTCCAGGATCTAAGTACGGGGCCGGCCCTCTAAAGGTGTAGGATCATACGTGCGATGGTGACCGGTAAACTGACTAAAGTAGGTGTATCCAACCCGAGGTGTGAGTGCGCCTTCACGTTCAACATCGTAGCGGATGGCCTCGCCTAATCTGAGCAGTTTTTCCTCTTGGTTTTTTCCGAGGGGCTGATGCGGCGTTTGAAATAGCCGGGAGTAATATCCTTTAAGCTGTGAACGGGTCATTTGTCGGCCACCGCCAATCACAGCGTTAAAGCGCGCTGAAACCCGTGTCGCGACAGTTTCAAACTGTGCACAAAGTCTTTCGCTGGCGTGCAAAATGCCGACCTGATGTGATTGGGGCATGCCAAAGCATTAGAGAATCTCTCTGATCGCGCGATCAGGGACGGCCAGCCCAGTAGCGTCGACGTGCGGCGCGTTAGTTACTGGATTACTGATAAATTGGCTTATAACGGGGCAACTGATTGGCAGCGACGGGGCACCAATTTCGAAGGCTTCTGATAGCGGCATCTGAAGAATTTCCCCGTGTTGAAGCTCCCCGCCACGCGTTACTGCCCCGCCCGCGACCGACAATGTTTGGGATGTTGATTGCTCCAGTTCTTTCCCTCCGGAGGGGACTAGGAAATGGAAATTCTGCGGAAATTTGCAAGAGGTCACGAACTCTGAGCCAAAAAAGTCGTATTACCTTTATGTGAGGGCCTATCACGAAAGTGCGAAGAAATCCGTCGCGAGCGAACGGACGAAGGCTGACAATATTAAGGAAAATATGTTTACGCATAAGAACAAACCAGTCCAGGTTTGGTTTCTCTCTCGTTGCTCTGGGACGGGTTCGATCTTCGCGATGGATATGACTTTGAAGGACCTGCTTATTAATCGATACAAAAATCGCGCGACGGTCGATGTATCTTTCATCGTCGACAAGGCACGCAAACGTCCAAATCCTAGCGCCGCGGCGAGAGTTTAATATGTTCCCGTTTCAAGACCCAACCAGAACGGGTTTGCTGGAAAAGAAGGGGGCGTTAAGTAATTATCGGGCGGCTGTTAGCTCGCTCTATCTGCAGTTTGCACGTATGCCAAGTTCGGCCTTCACGCTGTTTGAGGCTTTCGATGGGGTTGAAAGTCGAGAAGCGACGGTAACCTGGCTGGCATACCCGCGACTTGCCCAAGTGTCCGATGCCGAGATAGACTTACATCGCTTTGCGCTTCAGGATGAATATGTAGAGTGGCGAGTTGAAAGTGCCGGCGGGGAGATCTCACGGATAACTTTTACGACCGAATTTCCCGATTATTATGCGGCGTTTGCGGAGATTGGGGAAGACGCCTTGATTTCCGCAGTTAAAGATGCAGTTCCTGGCGCCCAGCCGATCAGAGCTGAATTATTTGGAGCAAATTTTAATCCCGGAGCTGCGACACCTGAGCAACGGGTCATGGCGTTTAGTAACACCTTGCTTCGCAATGGTTGGAATAATGGAGCGAAAGGTATTCTCGTCCTCTCGCATCCGAGCAACACTCTACCGGCTCTTTTTTCATTGGTTGCGAACTGTGCCGTATTGATATCCGCCGACGGAGCAGATGCGATCTGCGCGAAGGCTAACGGTGCTTGCGTGCCAGGACGAAATTCGGATCCATTTGTTTGTGAAGCAACGCAAAATGCGGCTCGCGCTGGAAATGTTCTCAGCCTCAGCGATCCCCCGGGCGTGCAGATCATGCGCCTCCGTGGCATATGGAAGATTTCTGGGAACCAAGTGGACATCAATGACGAGACGCAAAATCGTGGGGTTTGGCAAATTTCCCGTAACGGACGCAGAGCAGTCTTGGATACCAGTCGCGAGAAATTGACATTAGGCGACGATCCGATCGTCAGCGGCGCTCAGGTCGCGACGACGCTTGAGGTCGGCGCTAACCTTACATTTGCGGCCGATTCGAAAGTTCCTGCTTGGGCACGAACAGGCCAGGAATCATCCCGCCGTGTCGGTTAAACCACCATTACAATTGAACGTAACGCTGTATGTGCTCCTCGCGGCATACCTAGCGGCCGATGCCGTTTCTCAGGGGCTGAATGGGTTCGCTCTAAAGCAGCCGCACGAAGGTGAACCGGCGCAGATTCTTTCAGCAGCAGAACGCGGCCAACTTGGTGACCCCGTATTCAACCTGGTGTTGAAGGAGCATGCAGATGTGGTGGATTTCGGGAAGATTGAAGAGCTTATTCAACCCGACGTTCGGGAGCGCCATACTTTTGTTGTAGACGAGGAAATAGCGAACCCCAAACAGAACCAAGCGCGCCGATCTGTGATTACTTTCACAGGTTCTAATCACGGCGAAGTTTTAACATCTAATGCAATGCTTTCAGTCTTCTTCGATGCCACAGCGTTTCCTTCACCAATTTCGATCGAGGCGTGGGGGTGGGACAACGTCCGCGGTCGATACAACTATTACAAACTGGATAAGACCGGCACCCCGGATGATCGTCTCACTTGGAAATTTAGGGCATCATCGGTCGCAGCTGACATGCTCACTCCGCCGGAACGGCGCAACACTTGTCTCGCTTGTCATATCAATGGCGGTCCGATTATGAAGGAGTTGTCGTTCCCATGGAACAACTGGCACTCTTTCGCGTCGCAAGCTACGTACCTGATTTCGCCACAGGGGTGGCCCGTATCAAACAATCCGGCTCTCGCTGGCGGGCGCTTGCAAGGTGCTGAGACGCTCGAGACGGATGGGATTTTGCCGAGCATTAGGCAGTTTAATAATCGTCGGATAAATGAGGCTTTAGCCCGGCGAGACATTGACGGAAATGTCGCAATCAACGAGGAGGGCGCAGCCCAGGTCGTCGATGGCAAACGGCTTCTCAAACCGCTGTTCGTCACTACAGAGTACAACATCATCAGCGGCAAGCAAAAGTCACAGTTGCATCCCTTCTCACCTCGACCACCAAGCATGCCTGCTGGCGATGTTGAAATCCCCAATAGCTTCTTCCTAAATGCCAACCTTATGGCCGGAGGCACTCCTGCAAATTATCTGGGACTGGGGATTCCGGAGGCGGCCAACTTTAGCAAGATCGCGAAGGTTCACCCAAAAGAATACAAAAGCTTGATCGAAGATTCAGGCGTCCAGCTTGGAGGGGTGCGGCCAGGAGATGCCGACTTTGCCTGGTTCGTGCCCGAACCGAGTCATATGGATAATGATATGGTTGATCGTCTCATACGCCGCGGCATTGTTTCGAAGGACTTCGTGGCCTCCATTTTAATGATCGATCTAGAGAAGCCAGTTTTATCGGGAGACCGGGAATCGCTCTTGCAGTTCATTCCAGAGAAATTCTCTTTCATTCCATTAAAACCCGGAGAGGCTCCGGCTGGCGACGCACGCACGGACGAGGATCTTCGAAAGAAGGTCATCGGAATGTTAGAAGCCGCGCACGTCGCCGCTGACTCGAATGCTGGAAGATGGTTGCAAAACTTGAAGAGCGGCGACGCCATCAACAGACTGCATCTTCAGGTGACAGGATATCTCAAGAGGATCCAGGATGCCTTGGCCGATCCTCAGACGCGACCACAACAGTTGAAAAAACTGTATGACCTCGCAATCGAGCGTCGACAGGCCGTTCTGCAAAATGCGCTCTTAAACGCACTCAACGAAACTGGAGATCGTCTTTTTCCGGTCCCGGAGACATTCATTACGAACCCGCATCACCAGCGCTAACCGGCTATTCTGTTATTGCTGCAAGTTTTCCGAACATTGGACACGCCAAAGAAACAATTTAGCGAAGATCCCGCTGATCACTTCGGTTGCTTCTGAGCCCTGTCAGGTGATCAAACCGTTATCGGGAATGGATCCCTCGACTATTTTTCCTATCGCGATTGACAATATCCACTCCTGGCATTCGAGCGGTCTTGGAACTGTTCACGAAGTGTTTCAATTGCGTCCCTAAAATCGCGGGTACGCATTAAGGTCAAGGAATTAACTATGCTGGAGGAAGTAAACAGCTGTTGATTACAAGGAGGGCGCAGACTGCCTATCGCAGGATGGAGCAAAGAAGCTGTTAATTCAGATTACGAAGATTTCTCCATCGAATTACTTCCGAGACTTAAATACGCGGGGTCATGTTAGCCGGAAGCAAGATGTTGAACAGGCCGTTTTCGACATAATAAGAGCTGTTCGCAAGAAGGCAAGTCGAGCCTCTCCGCAAATCGTGCTGGCGTTGGACGCGACCGACACTCCGGTATATACAATGAGCGTCGTACTGGGGGCTTTGCGGAGCAAGCACCAAGCGGAGTTGCGCGGCTCTCACTGGCAAGCCATCTGGCTGGTGGGCGCGGCGCCAACGCTAACAATCCGCCTCGACGGAACCAATCACGCGCTCTAACTCGACGAACGTCGTCAACGTCTCATCCGCACGCACAACCAACCGCTTTCCGCTATCGCGGTTCGCATCGGCAACGAAGATCGTTTGCCGGCGAGAATCCACGGTTGAGACGCACCCCCCAACTCCAACCGGTTTCGCTGAGATTGTCAGCGATAATTTCCCCAGGGCGCACGAGATTGTAAGGTTTGACCGGCTCTAGGCTAACTCCGATCGCCCAATAAAATTTTCTCTCGCTTACTCAGAAAAGGATCATTGTTGCGTTCATTCATTGCGGCATCTTGTCGTCGACATTAAGCAGCGAAGGTCGCCGCGCCGGCAACTTCACAAGCCTATGGAAACTGGAACCGCCCGAGCAAGTGCGAAGCTCGCGTTCTTGAATCTGCACCCATTTCTCTTCGTATCTTCAACGCTCGCATGTTGATTTTCTTTTGGCAAAATGCGATCAGAAAACCATGTCCCCCCTTGCTAAATCGCCCAGGGGTATCGTCACAGAGCATTTTTCGTCCATTGCACGATAATCGCGAGTAACCGGGTGCGCCCTAAACGAAAAAACGCTCGCTTCCAGCGCGCCCCAGTTCGGTGCTAAACCCTACTCGCAGCTACGCACGTGGCTACGTTCTCAAAGCAATATTCTCCCCAACTCCCTCAATACGTGAGAGATTGGTTGCACCGTGCAGGAATCGAACCTGCGACCCAGTGATGGAGTGTCAGAGAAGCTGAAGATGGATCCGATTCGACCAAGGGAAGTGATAGCACAGCAAGTCGATGATTCTCATTCTGAATTGCCAGCGAAATTGCCGGCAAAGAGCAGTGAAAAAGCCCGAGCGAGTAGTGCCAGAGTTTGCTTGATTACCCAGGGAAAACGCGCTTAGATCGACTCAAACACAGGGGAAGGAACCGCCGAATCCTACCGCTCAAGCGTAACAACTTCTCGACCTGAAGCGCCGCTCGTAAGAGTCAAACCTCTAGTTCTCAATTTGAAACATCCCGCGAATCGTTTTTTCGTCATTCGGAATATTGACCGGCCGATAATCGTTACTCTGCTTCAAGCGCTGTAGAACCGACTGGTGGATCGACACAAATGGTTTTCCTGCGTTGCGCTGGATGTCCCGCGATTGATTGAAGGCTCCAATAACCCATCGCCAATGCCACTTATGATCCTGCCAATTGTAGTGCTTCATTGGCAGCAGCTCTCCTGCCCACCATCCGCCGTGAAGTGATTCGTGTAACCTCGCATTCGGATTTGGCGGCTCTCCAACTCGCCGCAATTCCCAATCGAAAGCCGTTTGATCAATATCCAGACCACATGCTGCAGCTTCCCGGATCATCCATTCGAATGCGATCTTCGCGAGGCCTGATTCTTCTGGCGGATAGCCGCCACCGACATCAGAATGCACGCCTGCAAACCACACATTTTTAACGTCTTGCTCGCCCACAGGCGACATGAGGTTCTGCCTAAAGGTTGAACGCCTTTCATCAATTGAAACAGCATGTCGGACATGCGGCACGTCCGGGTTGTGTGTCGTGTGAGGAAAACTGCGGAAATTATTTATCACACCAACAGAACTCACCGTATCCCAGACGCCGATAAAATGAACCGGACAAGTTCTCGCGAGCGTTGCTTTGAACTCAGCACATGTTTTTCCACCCGGACTATGCGGCCCGAAATCGCTCTGCCAATAATTCAGAGCGTAAGGCAATAGAGACTCCGTGTCCCGGTGGAGCAGTCCGATTGAATATAGCAGTGCTGCTACCGCGCGAGCGGTGTACGCCCCGCGACTAAAGCCGAAGACAAAAACTTTGTCGCCGGGCTCATAATTCAGGATCAAAAACTTATAAGCATCGAATATGTTGTCGAAGAAACCATCTCCAAAAATCAGTCCATTTAACATCGATAGGCGTTTGCCGATCTTCGTCTTTTCCCACGGTTCCGGCATAGTGCCCACGCCAGGATCGTAATAAGTCAGCTGCCCCGGATGTCGGCGCGCGACCTTGTAGGTGCGGACAACGTTTGTGTGATAACCGTCAAACTGATTGTTCGTTCCGTCGCAGCAAAGAACAAGATTCTTTGGCATGATTTGCTCTTCAGGGTTGTGCTCTTACGACCACCGTCTTGCCCTGAGGCCAATCAATTGAGTTTATTCACTCTCTATATCCTTCCAATTCTCGTCGCTGTCAGGCCGACACGTCTCTCCCTCTGGACAGTACTCCAATTTTAGAACCGGATGTATCTCCCAATTGTTGTGTCGATGTAAATGGTTACCGAGGAAATGTTCTGAGTCGAACAGCAACAGACCGGTTACGCGCACTAACAGTTTTCCTTCGGACTTTTTGTGAACCTTCCAATCCGGATCAATCAACGGCTCTAAGTTGTCTCTCGAAAATTTCGCGTGATCCAGTCGTACGCGTGGCGTAAATTCTGCCGTTTCGGAATCGTCTTCATCTGCGACGAGAGTCGGGTTCTCCACTGCGGGATCGACCAACACTATGTGATTATCTGTATCCTTTGGGGCGCTTAGTTTGCAATTGCACGTCTCTTTGCCTCCTTTTCTGGCTACCATCGCCCAGCCGACCACGGTGATTTTCTTGCCTTCGCCTATTTGTCGCAGCTCGTCACGATTTCTATTGTCCGCGGTGAAATCAGTCGGATCGGGCAGAGCTTTCATCCACGCAATGCTTTGCAGAGTTGAAGCCTGCTCATCCGATCGGATGTTCTTGTGTTTGTTTAATTCGGGGTCACCACCGCAGCCTTCGTCGGCACAGTCTGTGATGGCGGACACTCCAGGACAGGGCGTTGCCGCCGTGGCCTTCGCCCGCGACGACCGTCGATGAGAGCGCTGTGCCTCCGCAGGCAAACTTAAAACAAACACCGCGATAAAAAATGCTATTAGAGATCGTTTCATGGGAGGTGCTCCTTGAGATTCATTTTTATATCATGAACTGCGGCTTTTCCAAACAATATCACTCTCGAAAAACACATGTGATCCCTTTCGCAACCGGTGATCACTGTCGTCGGCAAGGAATTTTCATTGTGCACAAGCAAATTTACTAATATCCAGTAGCGAGGGACGATTTAAGATAACTACGTAATCCGAGATGAGGAGTCACAACTTTGAGCCCGGTAAGATTATCGATCGGTGAATCTGCGGATGTGACCGTTAAGGCGAGAAATCCCTGGAACGACTCTGGAATCGAGCTCAGTGCCGGCGCTCATTACGACTTCATCGTCTCTGGGAATCAAACTTGGAGCGACGCGTCGATTTCTTGTGGAGCGGACGGTTACGCGCGGAGATACCTAGCCATGTGGGAACCATTTCGGCGAGTGCCGACTGCTGATTGGTTTAAACTCATCGGTACAATCGAGCAGTCAACGCAGAATCCGATCATAATCGGAAGCAGGTTGCTTGATTTTTCCCCTAGCAAGTCGGGCAGACTTTATTGCTTCGCCAACGACGTCCGACTCATGTACTGGAATAACTGCGGCTTGATAACAGTTACCGTTACAAGAAAGTAATTGCGGGATGAAGCCCATCGATTTAATTCATGGTTACAGTGCCAAGAGTGGAAGCACTGACCACGCCTCAATCGCCGGAATTTCTGGCAATCTGCCAGCTGATTTAACGCAGAACTATCGCGTCGTCGAAATCGAACTCTCGCGAAAAAGGACCGAGCGGCATTCACGCGTCGCCGACGCCGGAACCTAGGTCGGCCTATCAGCGCGAGCTCGTCCCCGCTGGTCCATCTAGCGATTTTCTCACGAACTCCCCGTTTACGCCCTCTTCAGCCGGAAGACGCCTTTGTCTGGGTCGCGATACAAGATCAATTCAACAAGAACCGGCTCGTTCGGATACATGAACGTTTTTCCTTTACTCTGAAATACGTCCATCCCAAGCGCTTTATTACTCGGATTACGGAACCCAATATCGTCGGACATCCTCGCCGCCGCGACGCTAAGGTCAATCTCATAACCAGGCTTCTCTTTTAAAAATTTAAGCAATGATGTCATGTCCAAGAGAAAGCTGCGATAGCTCGAATCAAGTGAATAAGCAGTGACCTTTTCGATAATTCCTCCGTGCATTGCACGGTACGCAACATCGGTGCGATCGTCCGGATCATAGAAGTCAATAACGTAATCCGCGATGCCGGCCCCGAACTGGTCGCGTAGACGGAAAACGACATGCATGTATTGATGGAAATTCGGGTCGTTAGGACGCGCGGCAAAAGTCGCTGCTGTCAGGTTTCTACAATCTTGGACGTGCGCTGAATAGTTGGCAGGAGTTGCAGAAAGCGAATCCAGCAACGTCTTTTCCCATTCGGCGCGCTGCACCTCTTCCTTGGGATCATGGATGGTCGTGTGATTCCTCGCAAATACCGCGAACGCGATTGGATGCTTCACATCGCTCTCCTGTTTCAACACAGGCTTTTCCGGGTCCACAAAGTCCACTAGAAAGTAATGGGCATTTAAATTTGCGGTAGACACGCGTACGGTTCCGTCACTCCCCGCTTCATGCGCGATCTCGCGAATCCCAGCGTACGGACCCGAACCCACCATCACCGTTGCGAGAAGGTTGTTGGGATCGAAGATCGGGAAGTTTGCATCGAACAGATCGTCCAATGCGAGCTGCCAAGAGTACGGAGACGCAAGTTCCAAACTGTTAAGAATGCGCTGACCAGTTTCACCCAAATGGCGCAAATCCCATCTCCAGCCCTTTAGAATTCGTCCAAGCACTGACTTACCGAGAGCTGCAAGCGGAGATCCAAAATTAGCCGGTGCAAGCATGCACAGTCGACGTATCGGAGTCGTAGTCGCATCGCGCGTCCCGTCTTCGCGAGTACATATTTGACGAAGAAATTCTCGTGCGACGAGACCTCCAGTGCTGTGAACAATTAGATCGAAACTATGCCGCGCTGTCTTGATCTTGTTGTCCGCAAGTGCGCGAATGAAAGAGAATCCAAGGTCTTTCATTTCGATCTTGTCGTGCATGGAGATATAGTCCCCGAGCCAGATTTCCACGACTTTGAATCCTTGAGCTTTTAAGTAATCAGCCAATGACTGAAAGGATTTTGAAGTGTCGCTCCAGCCGTGAAGGATAATCAGGGGTAAATCGGGCTTCATATTTCCAGCCATAAAGCAATTGAATTAGACCTAAAGGACACCCATCATTTTTCCACTTTGTGTATAACCCCGTCTTTCACGTGAGCCAATATGACGAAGGTTTGTCCGCGTGGCCAACCAAATCAACCGAACCCTTCGATCGCGCTTGTTTTGCCAAAACCTTTCGTCTAATGCCGCAAGGCAAGTAAAGCCCCAAATGTGCCCTCTCTGACGAGATTCGCATCCTTGATTCAAATTCCGTTCGTGTGCAGTTCGATTAACGCGGCTGTCAGGGCAGGAGAAGGGGTGGAAATCGATGGTAAGTTTCGTCAATTTTAAACACACTTGGGAATTCTGATAAACATCTCGAAGTTGACGTGACATCATGAGCATGAATAAATAGATTGAAAGTATGCCCGCTAACCCCGATCCCGAGGAAGATGCCAAACTCGTTCTGCGTGTGGTGGCCGAACAAGACATGGATGGTTATTTACTCGCCCGAAAAACCGGGTTGGATCTTGATTCTTTAGAGAAAGCACTCCGGCTACTGACTTCAAAAGGGCTGCTCAACGTAAAAGGCGATATTGCCGGGTCGCGAATCTTCGAATCGTGGTTTCAGGCTGCGCCCGGCGCACTTCGCCGAGCTCAGCTTCTATGATCGCAGAGTAGTTTTTGAAATTGCTTCACGCTTCGGCACTTTGCCGAATCCGGAATGGAACAGATCGCATCCCCAGACAAACCGGCTTATATTTGCTATTTTATAATTGTGGTCGTCGGATTGTTGGTTGCCCACGGCAAAGTCAACCGTCTAATGGCCTCGTCCATCGGACGCTGGGCTTTTTTCGAAACATGGCTGGTCTTCCTTGCGTACGCTGCTGTTCCAGTGCTGTTATTTTGGATTCTTGATTATACCAACGCCCTATACGATACCGCGCTTTTCGCCGCCCTGCTCGTCGCTGTGGGATATAGACAAATTCTTGCGGGCGAAATGAAGCAGACACCTGTACCTGGGCAATTTTCTGCGCTTTGGAGCCCATTTGAAGCATGGGCAATTCAGGTTCGGGACCGCATCGTCAGCAAAAACAAAGTTCGCAGCGACCGATCTAGTGAGAATCTGCGAGTCATTCTTTCGCAAACTCCCCAAACGGTCGCTGACTTGACCGAACTTGCTTACTTAGTGGCGGAGGATCGTGCTCAACTTACGACAGACTTGACCGCTATAGACCAGGAAAACATCCCTCCGGGAATAACTCAGCAAGCCTTCGAACATATTCAGGCACGCCGCAAGGTTGATCGCTGCATGAGATCAATCCGGTTAGTCAATCCGGAAGACTATGGTTTCCTCTTGCTTCGGAAAAAATTGATCAACCCCGTCCAGTATTGGCGTTGGATCGGCGATGCCTCAACACGGATGTGGCGAATCGTCGGTTTAATCGTCATAGCGACGGCGTTATTCATCGCGGTCTCACTGTTTTTCAGACCCAATAATCTTCTCCGGTACCATTTATGGCGTTTTCAAAAGCAAAACGCAACCGAGCGTGACCGTTTTCGTGCGCACAACTTCATTGGTAACGAGATTAGACATTCTCAACCCAACGAAGCTGCAGTCCGCATTCTCGAACCTCTGTTGAGTCTCTTGCGCTATCGGGACCTTGATCGCCGCGTTGGCGAAGATACCCTGTCACTTGCGTTAGAATTTCGCCAACCGGCGGTGGATGGGCGAACTATCCCCACGCTGATCGAAGGCCTGCGCACTGAGAATCCGGATTTGCGCCTTCGCATACACCAAACTCTTCAAGCTATGCGCGCTCTTGCCTACGATACTTCACCTAATGATGAAACTTTGGCGAAATGGGTGCCATCAAAAAGCGAATCTTCAGCCGACATCGAAGAAAAGATCAAAAGATATCGGGCGTGGTGGGACACCGCTGCGCCCAAAATCGCACCGTCTGTTCCACCTCGTCGATAGAGCCGCCAAATCCGGCGCATTGCGGCAGGCGATTTTACTCTTCATTTTTACATGCGCTCTTTGATCGACAATAAGATGTCGGCAACGACCTTGGCACGCGGTTTCGCGCCGAGATTGCCTTTGTCATCTCGATTGCGGCGATGGCTTCTCAGGGCCGTCGCTTGGACCATGATTTCCGTAGGCTATCTGGCTCCCTGGATCCTGATTGCCGGCACCCCACCGCAAATTCTTTCCTAGACTTCATAAATAGGCTACGAACAAACTGCCAGCAAAATTGCCAGCAAATGGCAGTGAAAAAGTCCGCGCGAGTAGTGTGAGAGTTTGCTTGATTACCCAGGTTAAATGCGTTTGAATCGCATCAAACACATGGGAAGGAACCGCCGAATCCTACCGCTGGAGCCAATTTCGATGTTCTGGGCCTACATTCTTCAAAATCCGGCCGGACGTTTTTATATCGGTCACACCGACAATCTTGAGAATCGGGTTAAGAATCACAATCGGACAGACAAAATGGCCGGGAAATTCACGCGCAAGAATGGGCCGTGGTCGTTAGTGTGGTCCGAGCTGCATGCCACACGCGCTGCCGCAATGGAGCGCGAACGCGAAATCAAGAATTGGAAATCTGCGCGCCTCATTCGGGATCGTCTGCTCAAGTCGAACACGTAGCTCAGTGGTAGAGTCCCGACGCAATCGGGATTAACCGATTGGTCGTAGGTTCGAATCCTACCGCTGGAGCCAAAACTTAAATTCTTCACGACGACGAATTTCTCTGGTCGGCAGCACCTTTCGGAGGCCCAATGCCAGCGGAAATGCGGCCAGATCGAGTGACCATGCATACTCTGCCACTGTTCCACGACTGCTCCGTAACAGAAAAGATTTGGCGCGTGCATTCTCCTTAACGTGGAGAAAACCGTGCAACTGAAATATAGACTTTACTGTCGAGGCGAACCGGTTAAGGGAGGTCGCAGCATCGGGAAGCGTGAAAGCGAAGGGCGGTAGAATCGGATCAGGAAATTTCGTGTCAATCAGCTCCGTCGCGTGACTAGGAAATATCCGATTTGTGGATCGGTCTTTCGATCAACTGATCGGAATGGCGCAATAGCAGCGTTCTGCAGCTCGCGCACCAGTTCCGAGATTTTATCCTCGGGCACGACAAGGGCATCGAGCGCTCGGCCGTTCCATGCCCGAACCGCTTCATCCGGCTTGAGGAAATGCGGTTTTTGCAAGTAAAGGAGCATCCCTTCGTAGCCTCCTCCTTCGCCCGAAATGACTTCGTAACGCCAATGATGGGCGACAGCCTGTTCATTCACCGCGCGGCTGAAAACCTCGAGATGATCGGCGTGGTCACGATAATCGGACAGCATTTTTGCGGCGGTATAGCTGCCGGTAAAAACGATCGAGAAGAGCAGTGCCGCGGCGCTCCATTGCAGGACGCGCTCATCAGTTTCCTTTATTCGAAAGCCGCCGGCGATCTGAGCGGCGAGAAGCAAGCAAAGCGGCGGCACAACCGGGTAAATGCGGTCGACGCGTTTCGACGGAACCAGCGACATCACGACAAGACCGCCCAAACTCCAGCAAACCAGCCACAAGATATCGGGCTTTGTCTGGCGAAATAGACTGCGAATTCCCGAGCGCGTTCGACGGAAGGACAGAACGCCGAGTGCGAGGATCAGCACGCTCCAGGGCGCGAATTTATGCAGCAGGTGAGGGAGATAAAAAAGGACGGGTTGCGAGCGATGCACAGTTTGGCTGAACCGGCCGAGAAATTCCTTCACGACGACCTCCTCATAGAAGCCCGGGACGAACTTGATGCCGCAGATCACCCATATCGAAAACAACGCGAGAGACGCGATCCATGGCCACGAGCCACACCATGCATTCGCCCCACTCCGTCTTCCGGCGAGCCATTGAAACAGCACGATGCCTGGAAGCAAAAACGCGAATACGATCGGCCCCTTGATGAACATGGAAGCCGTGAGCAGGGCGAACGTTTCCCATTGCTCACGCGGCTGCCACGGCTCGCGGGCGCGAATTTTTTGCCAGATCAAAAGTCCCAGCAAAAAGATTACCAACGCGAGCGGCATGTCGGTGCGCACCAAAGTCGCAAGGCGCACGCTCAGCAGATTCAGGCCAAAAGCACCCAAGGCGATCAACGCTGCGGCCGATCCGTAAGCGGCAATCGCCGCGCGGAACAAGATGGTCGCCAGGACCACTGCCGTCAGGAACGAAGGAAGCCGCCACGCAATATCCCACGACCGCGTGATCGCGAAGGTCGCGGCTGAAGCCCAACCAACGAGCGGCGGTTTTTGCGCGATCCTTTCATGCGGGGTCCGCTGAAAGAACCAGTGGCCTTCCTTGATCATCTCGAACGAAGTAAACGCCTGCTGCGCCTGGTCGTAATCGTCCAGCTGCCACGGCAGATTCGTTAGGGCAAACAAGCAGAGGATGACCGCGCTGATCACCCAAACCGTGCGCGAACTCTCCAGAAAATTCCGTGCCCATGACGCATCCGTGCTCATTCGTTGATCTCGTGAACCGCTGATTGCTAGTTACCACTGCGGCACTACATTCGCGAGACTAAAGCTCACGGCAACGGAAACCGGCTTCGTAAAAACATGTGTGGAATTGCAGGGTTCACTCAGCTCCACCAGCAATCCGCTGATGTCGCAGAATTGATCCGGCGCATGACCTCTCCGCTGACGCCGCGCGGGCCGGACGGCGAAGGGTTCCACGTCGCGCCCGGGATCGCGCTCGGTCATCGGCGACTAAGCATCATCGATCTCGCGGGCGGCGCACAGCCGATGCGCAGCAACGACGAGCGCTATCACATCGTCTATAACGGCGAGGTTTATAATTACCTCGAACTTCGCGCGGAACTCGAACGGCGCGGATGCGTTTTCCACACGCAATCGGATACCGAGGTGATGCTGAATCAATTCGTGTTCGACGGTGTCGAGGCCCTGCAGCGTTGCAACGGGATGTTCGCGGTCGCGATTTGGGATCGTGATGAGGAACGGTTGTTGCTGGCGCGCGATCGCCTCGGCATCAAACCGCTCTACTACTGCGTCCGCAACGGCGAACTGATCTTTGCCTCGGAACTCAAAGCGCTGCTCGTGCATCCTCGCGTCGATCGCCGTCTTAACGCGCTCTCGGTCAGCAAATATTTCACCTACGGCTACATCCCGGCGCCGCACACGATTTTCGAAGACGTTTATAAGCTGGAACCCGGCGGCTATCTGTTCTTCAATCGGAACGGGCTGCGCAAGAATCGCTATTGGGACATCCCGCTCGAAGACAACCCGGCGAGCGACCGCAACGTCGACGAGTGGGCAGAGGACCTGCTTGCCATCCTGCGTGATTCGGTAACGAAGCGGCTGCGCAGCGACGTGCCCGTTGGCTTATTTCTCTCCGGCGGTCTCGATTCGAGCACTGTCGCCGCGCTCGCGGTGCAACAATCCGGCAAACGGCTACACAGTTTTTCGATCGGGTTCGATGATCCGAGTTATGACGAGTCTCCGTACGCGCGGCGCATCGCGAAACTCTTCGAAACTGAACATCACGAGGAGATCTTAACTCTGAGCCAGGCAACGGAGCTATTTCCGCGGATCATGCGTTCACTCCATGAGCCATTGGCGGACGCCTCGATCATTCCGACTTACGTGCTTAGTCGATTAGCCGCACAGCATGTTAAAGTTGTTCTCGGAGGAGATGGCGCAGATGAGTTGTTCGCCGGCTATCCGGCTTTCCAGGCTCATAAGGTGGTGCAGAACCTTTCGTTCTTGCCCATCGGTTGGCGTGACTGGCTCCGTCCGTTCATCCAACGGCTGCCAGTTTCGCATCGTTATGCTAGCGTCGAGTTTCTCATGCAGCAGTTCGTGAAGGGCCTCGGGCTCTCGCCAGAAGTGCGCTTTCTCCTCTGGATGGGCTGCTACGGTAACGTGGAGAAGAAGCAGCTTTTGTCCGTCGACTTACAGCAATGTCTCTTGCGCGAGGATGCCTTCGAAGACATTTCGGCGCACATTCGACAGAGCGGATTGAAGGGAGACTTTCAGCGGCTGCAATACTTGTGCATGAAGCTCTATCTTCAGGACGATGTCCTGTTGAAAGTGGACCGCGCGAGCATGGCGCACTCGCTGGAAGTGCGCGTGCCTTTTCTAGATCGCGACGTGGTCGAATACGCGTCCCGGATTCAGCCCGCAGATAAATTGCGCGGCCTAACGACCAAGTATGTTTTGAAGCGAGCGGTCCGGCGCCTCTTACCGAATGAGATCATTCATCGGCGCAAGAGAGGATTCATGATGCCAGTCGCGGTGTGGCTGAACCAGAACATGCGAGAGACCATCGAGGATCTCTGTTCTCCCGCAGCCGTCGCTGAGACTGGACTCTTCGACGCCAGCTTCGTCCGGCAAATCCTCGACGAACATTTTCAAGAGCGGCGAGATCACCGGAAGCACATTTACCCACTGCTCTGTTTCATGGCCTGGTTTCGTAACCACGCGACTTAAGCTCGCTTATGGGAAGCCAGATCGATGTTGGAGGCGGCGACAGCGCTAAAGAATTAGCTAAAGGTGAGCCTCGGCATCCTGCCTTCTGATAGCCCTTTCGTACAAAGACTGGAGGCAACGAACTGCGCATGGACGTACGTCGACCTGCCAGCAAAATTGCCAGCAAATCGCAGTAAAACAGCTCGCATGAGTAGTCGCGGAGTTCGCTTGATTACCCAGCTAGAATCTGTTTAAATCGCATCAATCCCAGGGGAAGAAGCTGCCGAATCCTACCGCTGGAGCCAATTTAACCGTTTTGCTCGAACAAGATTCTGTTACATATGTAACACTAAATTGTCCTGCGCATTGCGCAGCGATCTTCGATACACTCAACAGATTTTCGATCACGACTTTTTCAGTTTGCTTTCACCCTGTTTATCGGCATAAATAGAGCGCGGGGTGGAGCAGCCTGGTAGCTCGTCAGGCTCATAACCTGAAGGCCGCGGGTTCAAATCCCGCCCCCGCAACCAATTTTCTTTTTTCTGCTGTCGGAAGTCTACCAGGTTTACGTGCTGCAAGGTGGCGCAGGCAAATTTTATATTGGCTTTAGTGAAACGTGGCTCTGAGAGTCCAGCAACATAATGCCGGATTGACACGCTCAACCCGCGGCAGAGGGCCATGGAAATTAGTTTGGCAAAGCGATACCCTTAAGTTGTCAGACGCCCGAAGGCTTGAGCTTGATTTGAAACGGCAAAAAGGCGGGAACGGATTCTACTAAAAGACTGGCCTGAGAAAATTATGAAGGCCGCGCCCCGCCATGGCGGGGCCGCCCCCGCAACCAATTTCCTCGCGTTTTCTCGCTCACGTGCCTGCAAAAGAGTCGCCGCATTCGCGTGCGGGCAAAATTCTTATCGGAACAGCCAGTTGGTCTGACCCGGGCTTTGTTCAGCATTGGTATCCCAAAGGGATCCGCGCCCATGAGCGGCTTGGTTGGTACGCGCAACAATTCGAAATGGTCGAGGTGAATTCGACGTTTTACTCGGTGCCTGATTTACGAATGGTTGAGCGCTGGTGTGCCGCAACGCCCGATCGGTTCACGTTCGATATAAAATTGCATCAGTTGTTTTCGTTTCACTCGACTGCCGAGAAATTGTTGCCGCCAGATTTGCAACAGCGGGCCGAGACCGATGGCAAAGGCAAAGTAACGCCGACGCCTGACCTGGCGAAAGCGATGCTCGACATCTTTGTGCGCTCGATGTCGGTGCTCCGCTCTGCTGGGAAACTTGGCGTCCTTCTTTTGCAGCTCTCACCTGCATTTTCGCCGCGCATGCACAAACTGGAAGAGCTTGAGGATTTGATCGGCATCTTGCGCGACTATCGGCTGGCAATTGAATTCCGAAATCGCAACTGGGTCATCGGCGATCATCTAAAATCGACAATAGGTTTCTTGAAACAGCACAAAGTGACCTTTGTCAATGTCGATGCGCCGGCGGCTGATCATTTCACAATCATGCCGTCGGATGTGAATGAAATCACAAACCCGGGCTTCTCTTACCTTCGGTTGCATGGACGAAATGCGCGTGGCTATCTCTCCGGGAAAACTGTTGCCGCCCGTTTTGATTACAACTACAGCGATCAGGAGATTGTGGAAGTTGCGGAGCGAAGCAAAAAGCTGGCCCGAAAGACTCGTGAATTGCACGTGGTTTTCAATAACAACAATCTCGATTACGCGCCGCGAGCGGCCGCTCGTTTGCGCGTAGCACTTAGCCAATTGTTCTCAGCTCCGCCCCAGACACCCGAGTTGTTTTAGTTTACGCTTTGGCCGTGCAGGAATCAGACTCACCGGCAACGCGAGTTTACGAGTCACGATTGCCACAGCCGCTGGCGCGGCTCAAGCGCTGGTTGGTCGCCCACCACATGACGCTGATAACAATTGCCGACACGCCGCACTCAATCGCACTCGGCTCCGCTATTGGAATCTTTTTCGGTTTCACGCCGCTCTGGAGCCTGAAAACGCTGCTTTCCATCGTAATCGCATGGATATGTCGATGCAATAAGATCGCGGCGGCAATCGCCGTGACGTTGCATGACGTACTAATCCTCGCCATGCCGGCGGTCTACCTGGCAGAGTACAAACTCGGTTGGTGGACGTTGTATCATCACGCGCCGGACCGCGTGCGCTTCGGGCATTTCGGATTGCACGATTATCTGAGCTGGCACCTCTTTTCGAGAATCGTCTGGCCCGCGTTGGTCGGTTCGCTTTTCCTGGCAGTGCCGTCCGCTTTGATTGTCTATTTTTTGATGCGCTTGCTGCTTAGCCGCTCGCGGGCGCCTCAAAAAATGGTGTGAGCGACGAGGTTTGTCGCGCCAACAGCGTTTTTCTATCTCAGCGTGTTGCCAATCAGAATGCGTCGATTAAGGTGCTGCGGTTCCAGGGGTAATTATGCGCTTTTCACATCGATTTTTCGCCGTCTGTCGATTCAAAGACCGGCTACATTTTGGAAGAGCAAGAGCCCAGAAAAAAACTTCAGGTCGGCAGCCTGACTAAAATCGCGACCGCAAGTGTGGTCCTGGATTGGGCGGAACAAAAATCGGGCGATCTCAACCAGGTGGTTACGATCCCGCAAGAGGCCTTTGCCGGCATCATGGAAAACAACATCGGCTTTCAGCCGGGCGACAGCATCACGTTGCGTGATCTTCTCTACGCTGCGCTCGTTCAATCAGACAACATCGCGGCATACACACTGGCGCACCATGTTGGCTCGCAACTAGGCTCACTCTTGCCCAGTGAGGTCAGCTCGAAACTGAAGCCAGCCGACGCGTTCGTTGCCCAGATGAACGCGCTGGCCAAACAGTTGAAAATGGAGCGCACCCGTTTTGTCAATCCACACGGCATCGACAGAAATGTGCGGCCAATGCCATTTTCGACCGCAGAGGACATGGCGCGTCTTACTCGGTACGCCATGAACAAAGCGAGCTTCCGCTTTTATGTGTCGCAGAAGTCACGTCAAATTTCATTCGATCGAGGCGGGCAACGGCTCAATTATCTGCTTCGCAATACGAACGAACTTCTGGGGACAAATGGCATCGACGGAGTCAAAACCGGGCGCACGGCCCGAGCGGGAGATTGTTTGATTTTGTCCGCAAACCGAGAGCCAGAGGTCGTCACGCAAGGTCAAATGATCACAGTATTCCCGCGTCATTTGATCGTGGTGCTGCTCGGCAGCACGAATCGCTTCGGTGAAGGCGCCGGGCTTGTCCAGCGCGGCTGGCAGCTCTACGATCAGTGGGCTGCCGCCGGCCGCCTCGCCGACCCCAAGAAAGTGCTCTAATCGCGTCGTTGTCACGAGAATGAAGCCACGAATTGGTGTTCTGACCAGTGGTGGCGATTGCCCGGGACTGAACGCTGTTCTCCGCGGAGTTGTGCTCGCGGCGGAAAAACACGGTTGGGAGGTCGTTGGTTTTCGCGACGGATTCGAAGGACTTCTTCCCCCCGGCAATCATATCATTCTCGATCGGGAAAGTATTAATGGAATCATGGCCCTGGGCGGCACGATTATCGGCACCACCAATCGTGGTCATTTTGTCGCGAAAGTCGGTGCGGGAGATCAGACGATTGTTCCGGCGAAGGTCATTGCCGACGCCAAAAAGATCCTGAACGAGCTTCGGGTGAAGGCGTTGATCATTGTGGGCGGCGACGGGTCCATGGTAACGGCTCAGCAATTGCAAGAGGCCGGAATTAATTGCATCGGAGTCCCGAAGACCATCGACAACGATCTTGAAGCAACGGCGACCACTTTCGGATTTGATTCTGCGGTCGATGTGGTGATGGACGCACTTGATCGATTGCACACCACGGCGACCAGTCACCGGCGTGTCATGGTTGTCGAGGTGATGGGGCGCCACGCCGGCTGGATCGCGTTGCACGGCGGCATTGCCGGCGGCGCCGATGTTATTCTGATTCCCGAAATCCCATTCGACTTCGATAAGATCGCTGCCGTGATCAAGGCGCGTGAGGCGGCTGGTTACCTGGGCACGGTCGTGATTGTCGCGGAAGGTGCGCGGCCAAAACATGGCGAACAAGTCAAGCGCGACGTGGAAGGCGGCGAATTTCGTCTTGGTGGAATAGGGGAACTCGTGGCGCGTGAGATCGCCAAACGCACCGGTAAAGAAACGCGCGCCTGTGTCCTCGGGCATCTGCAACGCGGCGGTGCACCAACCACCTTGGATCGAATTCTCGCCACGCGTTTCGGAGTGAAGGCTGTGCAGTTGGCCAACGAAGGACATTTTGGATCGATGGTCAGCTACCAGAATTATCAAGTGCGCCACGTGCCAATCGCCGAGGCCGTCAACCGGTTGCGTCTCGTTCCGCCCAATGGCGAGATGGTGCAAACGGCGCGCGACGTCGATATTTCATTCGGCGACTGAGAATCGTCATCTCGCGCCAGGTGCGGCATCAAGGCGAGTAGGATAGTATACAACGGGTCAATGACTCAAAGTGTTGCGTACGTCCAAAGCACCGATTCGGTGCTGATGATCCGCCCCGGCCGGTTTTATCCCAATCCGGAAACGGCGGCAGATAATGCCTTCCAACGTGATGCCAATCGCGACCTAAATGCGTTGACGCTGGTCGCGAGAAACGAATTCGACGCAGCCGTGCAAACGCTGCGCACGGCCGGGGTAAACGTGCATGTCTTTGAAGACACAGCTGAGCCGGAAAAGCCGGACGCGGTTTTCCCCAACAACTGGATCTCGACGCATCACGATGGGCGCATCGCCCTTTTCCCGATGTACTCAAATCTGCGGCGTCGCGAGCGTCGGCAGGATATCGTCGAGGGGCTGCGCAAGCACTATCAGGTCACGGAGGTGATCGATTATTCGGCGTTCGAGGATGAAGGTTGCTGCCTGGAAGGCACAGGCAGCCTTGTGCTCGATCACCTGAACAAAGTTGCGTACGTCTCGCTCTCAAATCGCTCCAATCCCAAGGTGATCCAACGGTTTGCCGATGATTTCAGCTACGAGCCGGTCATTTTCACCAGCATCGGCTCCAATGGCGAGCCGATCTATCACACCAACGTGATGATGTGCGTCGGCACGGCCTTCGCGATGGTTGGTCTCGACGTGATGCCGAACAAAGCCGAGCGGCAAGGGGTGCGAGCGCGGTTGGAGAAGGCCGGAAAGGAGATCGTTGAGTTATCTGCAGATCAGATCGCGAACTTCGCCGGCAATGCCATTGAACTACACAATAAAGGTGGACAGAAACTACTGATGCTTTCCAGCCGCGCAGCTGGAGCATTGACTGAGGAACAACACGAAAGATTGACGCGCTACGCGCCGCTCCTGCCGCTTAAACTGCCTACGATTGAACTTGGTGGCGGAAGCGCGCGCTGCATGATCGCGACGATTCATCTGCCACCGTCGTCGTAGCGGCGCTCCGTGAATGCAGTAGAGCGACGCCGTCGCTATTCGTTGGCCGTTTTCGGCGTGCTTGATGCAAGTTTTTGGAACCGCGGATCATCCCGGAGGGGATCGAACATCGGGTCCAGCCGGAGCAACGCAGGCGTAAGGGGCACGCCACGAAGAGTACTGCCATAAGGCACCGACATAATCTTCTGTAGCGCGGCGATGGCGCGGTCGGGCTCTTTCATTTGCGCCGCTACGCGAGCGAAAATTTCGATTGGGTAGGGACCGAACACGGCGTCCTTGTCGACCGGAAGCGCTGTCATGGCTCGCTCGGCTAAAGTTAAAGCGGCAGCTTTGTCGCCAAGACCCATGTTACTCAGCGCGAGCTCGCAAATCACGAGAGGATTTTCCGATTGTTCACGCAGGGAGGTTTCCAGAATGGTGCGTGTTTGCCGCCAACTTTCCTGGGCAGCCGCATGATCGCCAGCGACATCTTGCGCCCAAGCTAACCACAACCACAGTTCGCCTTTAAAAGGATCGAGTGCTGGATCAGGGCTAACCACAGCCTCCTTCAGGCGAGCAATGGTTTGTTCGGGGCGGTGTTCCAAGATGGCTTGATACGCTTGCGCTACCAGCATGCCGAAGTCATTACCCACTCGATGCATCGAAGCGAGAAGCGCGGCGGCCCGCGGCAAGTCGCCCTCGGCTTGCGCGATACTCACCCTGAGCACGACATCGTCGTCGTCCGGTGTAATGTTGAGAACCTGATCAAGTTTTCGCAGCGCTTCCGGAAACCGCCGACGACAGATATACGACTGCGCGTGCTGAGCGAGAAGGTTCGTGTTTCGCGGGTCGAGCCGCTCGGCTTCATTGAAATAGATCTCGCTCCGGTCCCACTGGCCTCGTCTCCGCGCGACATACGCGAGCGACTCAGGAATCCGGCTGCTATTCGGCAGAAACTGGCGCGCTTGCTCGAAATACTGCTCTGCGCTGTCATAGTCCTTTAAGCAGGCGTAATGGTAATACCCTTTGGCCAACACGCCTTCGCCAAGATTGGGCTGAAGACTCAGTGCGGTTTCGGCGGCCTGCCGCGCTTCTTCGCGGAGTGCTGGGGTTGCTTGGAGAGTCGCGGTGAGATAGCCGGTCGAATCAACAATTGATAGCAGGGCCCAACTCAGAGCAAACTTTGGGTCCAAGCGCACCGCTTCTCTGAGATAGTTCTGCGCGCCAAGGGCGTTGGACGGGATGTTTTCCGCTTTGAGACTGTAGGCCAATCCGCGCAGATAGGCATCGTAGGCCTGAGGGTTGTCGGTCGGTTTGGCGGCAATGACTCGCTCTTCGTGACCGGTGAGTCTCGCCTGCAAGTGGTCAGCGATAGATTTCGCCACCTCCGTCTCGACGGAGAAGATGTCCGTGAGTTTGCGATCGTACGTATCGGCCCAAAGATGGGAATCATCGACTGCTCTGATTAACTGCACGTTCACGCGGACGGCGTTGCCGCTCTTTTGCACACTTCCTTCAAGTATGTGAGCAACTCCAAGTTGCTTCGCGATGTGGCGCAGGTTTTTCGGCGCGCTTTTATAGTTCTGTGTTGAAGTGCGCGAGATGACCTTTAGATCGGCAATTTTCGATAAACGGGTCAGAATTTCGTCCTGTATTCCGTCGGCAAAATAGGCGTTGTCCGTATCTCCGCTTAAGTTTTTGAAGGGCAGTACGGCAATTGATCGTTCCTCCGGAGACAACGGCCGCGTGTGTTGGTACCACCAGGTCCCAAGCGCAATTGCTGCGATGATGAACATCGCGGCCGCACCGGCCAGCATGGTTCGCCTGCGTCGCGAGCGCGCGTCAGGGCTGAATCGTGCATAGCAGCTGTGAACAGCAAAAAGTAACTCACGTGCGTTTTGTGGTCTGTCCTTCGGATCCGGCGCGAGCATCGATTTCAGCAGCGCGATAACTTGGCCTGGCACATGCAGCCTCTTGAGTTGTTCCAACGGCAACTCACTGGTTTGTCTTGCGCGGATTTCTTCCATCGTGCGTCCGACAAAAGGCGTCCGACCGGTAAGGAGATACCAAAGGGTAACGCCTAACGAGTAGATGTCGGAACGTGGATCGATCTGCGATTGCCCGGCGGCGAACTGCTCCGGACTCGCGAAAGCCGGTGTGCCAATGAATCCCGCTTGAGTTTCCTCGGCGCCAGGCTCTGCTTGAGGCCCTGTTATTTTCGCTATTCCGTAGTCAATCAGCTTTATTCTGGGCGCATCGCCCGCATCGGATTCGACCATGATGTTCGATGGTTTTATGTCGCGGTGCACTACACAGCACGCTTCCGCAGCAACCAACGCCCGTGCGGCTTGCTCAAATACTTGCAACGCCAGTGCGAGCGGCATTGGGCCGTCGCGGCGGACACGGGCTTCGAGCGTTTCGCCCTCGACTAGCTCCATGGCAAAGAAACACTCGCCGTCTTGCTCGCCGTAGTAAGTTACCCGAGCGACATTTGGATGACGAATGTTCGCCGCCGCGCGCGCTTCGCGCAGAAAACGCGATCGTGCGTCGGGATTCTGTGCCACGCTGCGGTCAATGACTTTGAGGGCAACCACTGAGTTCAACACTGTATCCCGAGCGCGATAAGTTATGGCCATTGCTCCCGCACCGAGTTCAATCGGAAAACCATCCGCACCTATCTCCACTTCGAAGTGCGCGTATTGCAGCGGGCCGGGCGTCAGTCGACCGCGCCCGTCGGACCTCTCAGGCTGTTCGCCGTCCTCCGACAACCAAATGCTCGCCAGACAACGCAGGCACTCGCCGTTCGGTCCGCAGCGAGTCAGGGGTTGTCCACATGTGGCGCAGGTCTTTATGGATTCGACCTTCGTGTTGGCATCTGCGAGCCCAATGCTTTTGTCGCCCATGCCTAAATTGAAATCATCTGACTAGTAATTGACAAAGATACTGCAGCTCCTGATCGACATCTGACGGATCAGACACAGTACTTGCCACTTCCAGTCTTAGCCATTCGCGATAACGCTGGCGAAGACGCGAAAGCCAGGTGCGCAGAGTAGCAATTGGCACTCCGAGTCGAGCTGCGGTTTCTTCCTGATTCGGTGGTGTGACGCCGCCGCCCGTGACGAATGGTCTTAGCTCCTCGAGCCACTCGGCTCTGCCTTCTGCCACACATGCGTTTTGCAGATTTTTCCACGCCCGCGTAACAATAGCCGAGGCCCAGGCAACATCGTAGCAACTGGCGTCGCTAAGATTAGAGGTCGCCAACATCGCCGCCTCGGCTTCCGGCAGATGCTCCTCGATTGAGACGATCTGACCGCCGCCACCTCTCTTGAGCGCTCGGGCACGATTATACTCATTGACCAAGAAATTCTGCAGAGATGCCAAAAGAAACGTGCGAAGCCGGCCCTTTTGCTCGTCGGCGCGGCTCAATGTGTTTTGCTCAATGAGGTAAGCAAAGAAACTTTGTACGAGATCCTGTGCATCAGCGGATGAATAGCCGCGGTACCGTACAAAACTGTAAAGCGGCGGCCAATACGCTTCGCAAAATTGGGAGAGCGCCTCGCGAGCGGAATCCGGTGACCCCATGTCGCGAGCGCGCAACACCACGGTCCAATGCGTCGTTTGAAACGAGGCACCGCCTTCCTGCAATGTTCCGGGGATCGCTTTCGTGTTGCAGAGCGTGGCGCAGTGGCCGCGATTTTGCGAGAAGAAAATCGCGTGTGTACGTCGGGTTGTTCGCGACATAAAGGCGCGATTGTGCGCGCATCGTTAGCAGGATCCCTGAGCCACACAGCAGATATCCATCGCAAGGCCGGCCTATCGGGCTCCGCGCCGAAGCGTTGGGAAAATCAAATTTTTTGAAATGTCGGCCTGCAAAATTTGTAGAAACAGATATGAACATAAAAAACTCTAGCCTTATCGCACCGATAGCGTCGTGCTTCCTTTGTTCTGTGCTACTGACACTGCTCTCTCTGATAGCCACAATCGCTTTCGCAGAACAGGACAGCAATCCGCCGTGGTATCCGTCGCTGCAGGCCTTCGAGCACTACGACTCGGGGCGCTCGCACGTGTTCTCACAGGCGGAGTTCCGCGGTTCTTACAACGGGCGGAACACGGTCGCGGAGGTCCGCTCCGGCGAGCTCGCGTACCCCTCCGGTTACAACACGTCGTATCTCAACGAGAACGCGGCCTTCATCCAGGGCGGCAGCTACGGCGATGTTGAGGGCTCGATCGGCCCGTTCGTGGCGAAGTTCGATCCGCAGACACTCGAGCCCGTCTGGTTCACGCTGCTACGGAACACCAATGAGGCGGGGGAGTGGGACTACCCGGGCGCGGCGGCGATCGAGAACAACGGCTACATCTACGTCGTCTCCGGCTATCGGATCTACAAGGTTGATCCGGAAGACGGCTCCGTGGTCGCCACGCTTGTGCTCCCACATATGGTGCAGATGCGCAACAACTGGCCCTGCCTGCCGCCGACCTATGACGAAGCGCTCACAGACAACGCGCCCAATACTTCGTACAACGGCATCAACGCCCTGCCGGACGGCACCATCATCGTGAAGTCGCTGTACCGCCAGGCCGGGTGCGACTTGGACGGGCCCTCCGCGTTGCTGGAGTGCCCAGAGGCTACGAACGTGCCACAGTCGGTCCTGATCACCGTCAACCCGGACACGATGCAGATCATCGACAACATCACACTGCCGTTCCCGGCCGGCGCGCGGCCCACCATCACGCGCTACAACGGCGTGGACTACGTGTACCTCGTTAAGAGCACGTCCACGCCGGTGCGCTACTCGGTGACGAACGGCATCTTTATGTTCGATCAGTCGTGGCAGCCGCCAGCGGTCGCGAACTGCGGGCAGCAGCCCGGCGGCTCGCTCATCGCCATGAACGAGTGGATCGTCGGGGCCACCAACACGGTCCCCGCGACCGAACCCCTGACAGTGTTCGCCATCCACCAGGGCGACGCGTCGAGGTACTACTCGGTGCAACCCTTCGCGAACGACCCGGTGCCCCCCGAGCTGCGCGCGGCGTTCGCCACGAAGGCGCCCAACGGTGGCTCGCCTCTGTGCACCGGAAGTCCTCCCCCCTGTCCGTCGTCAACCCCGACGCAGGCCATCAGCTGGGCCGATATGTCGCTCGAGGCCGACCCCGAAAACGGCCTGTTCTATGGCGTCGAGACGCTCGCCCGCAAGGTGGCCGCGTTCCGCATCACCGGGTCGGGCATTAAGACCGTCTGGAAGGAGACGCAGACCACGACCGAGTGGGCGACCCTCATCGGCCCGAAGGAGCACCGCGTCTGGGTGGGCACCGACATTCCCGTTCTCGAGATCCCCGGCGCCAACGCCACCGACACGGTGGTCTGGCGCGATGCGCGCACGGGCCGTGAGCTCGCCCGCTCCGAGGAGCTTCCGCATATGACGCAGGGCAGCGCCGTGCAGCCCGGCTACGGCGGCAGCATGTACTTCCCCGGCGCGGAGGGGATGCTCGTCAAGCTGACGCCCGCGAGGACACAATGACGCATATCTTTCGCTTTTGCACATTCTTCGCGCTTCTTTGCGCGTTCCTCCTGCCATCGCCGGCCGTCGCAGCGCCTCCCCCCGATCCGGCCACCATCACGGCTCTCGCCGCAGATGCCTATGTGTGGGGTCTCGGTCCAGAGTTCATCGAGCGATCCTCGCTATACAACACGATCATCGGTGCGCCGTTCAACGCTTTCAAGTACAGCCCCGTTCCTGCGGCCTGGAACAATGAAGCCACCAATGCAGGGGACGCATCGGTTCTTTACATCAGCGGATTCGTGAACTTCGACGAGAGTCCCGAACTGGTCCTCACGGTGCCGCCCTCCAGCAATCAGTACTACGTCGTTGCCTATATGGATGCTTACCCTAACGCCATCGGAAGCATCGGGACGCGAACGACGCCTTCCGACACCATGACGTCGTATCTTCTCGTCGGACCCACATCTCCGTTTGCCCACAAGAAGACCGCGAGAATTCAAGGCTACGAATACCCGGTGATGTCGTCCGACACCAAGATTAATTTTTTCCTGATTCGCGTTCTTGCCAACACGTTGATCGATGCTTCGGACCCAACGTCGGTGCCGAACATCGCCAGCAACGTGCAGCACAAATTCGCGTTGAATTCGCTGCACGAGTTCCAAGCGAACGGTCATCAGCCGGTCTATCCGGCAAGCTTCATCACGCCGCCGCCGACTCAGGAGGAGATCGACGAAGCCGCACTCTACCAGAACTTGCCGGCCTCTGCCGTTGATTTCTTCACTCAGCTTGGCAATGCGGTTGCGACCAACCCGATACCCAAGGCCAACACGGGATTGTCCGGCACAGCTTTGAGCGATCTCCCCGCCTGGATGGTCCCGCAGTACGGGGCCACAACTACCTACCTCGTTCCCTCCTACGGCCAGAAGGCGAAATTCGATTCGTTCGCCCCGCTTGGCCTCAAGAAGAATGGTTTCCGCATTCCGCACAATTGGGGACAGGTGCAGCTGGACGCTCTGCAGGCCGGTTACAAACTGGGGCAGAGTATTCTCAGCGATTTCAGTGATAGCTTTCCCGCAGGCGCATGCACCAACTACTGGGGAATCCTGAACAACCCGGTCGGCACGTATCCGAACACTGGCCTGGGATACCTTTTTCGCTCGTTGATCGTGTTGGAGGGTGGAGTCGCCAATATCGCGCTCGACGCGGTTTATCCGACCTTGACCAGCAACGAGTTGGGCCAGTTCGATGGCGACAATACCTACAAGATTACGTTCATGCCGCCGACGCCCCTCCCCAGCCCATCACCATGCGCCGCCCCCAACGCGTCATGGCCCGTCTCGGGAATCTACCCACCGATGGTCAGCGACCCAACCAGTGGCAACCCGCTAGGCTTCTGGTCGATTCACGTCTACGCGACGGATCCGACGGAAGCCACTGCGCCGTTCATCGCCCAAACCAGTCTGCAAAACCTCACCTACTCGACCGTGGATGATACGTCTGTGGTCTCGGTGGATGCCGCGGCCGACACCATGACGGTGAGCGCTCCGAACTGGGGAACAACGATCGTATCGAGCACGCCCATACTGTTTGGCGAAAACGCCGCCGATTACGGCTTGACGGCCAACACCGTCTACTATGTGGTATGCTCAGATACCGGAGGATGTCCGAACGCTGACGGGACGTACACGTTCCAAGTCTCCACGCAGTGGCTCCAGCAACCGTCAAACGCGAATCCCCCTGTCCCGATCCAGGGCCCCGGCGGCAATCCCGGCCCCATCGTCGACCTGCTTTCGCTCCCTGGCGCTGATCCACTCCACTACGGAATGGTCAAGCCGGTCACTCAGCTCGGATCGGCACAACTTGTCGCCAACCAATTGGTTCTGAACCCCGACGGGCGGTCGCTGACCCTGTGGTTCGGCCCCATGCCGCCTCCCGGTGCGCCTGCCTCGAACTGGATTCCAACGCCGAACTCGGCCTACTACAACCCGCTTTACGGCCAACAAGTGAGCACGGCGTTCCAGTTGACGCTTCGTATGTACTACCCGACGCCCGGAAACGAGCCGCCGTCGATCCTGCCGTGCCCTGCGTGCACTCCCGCCCCGTTGCCGGAGACCTACATACCGCCCACCGTCGAGCTGGTCCAGTAAGCTACTACGGGTCACGGCCACGTTCTCGTTCGCGCCGTTTCGCGACGTGGAGCGGCTTGCTCGTAACCATTAATGTTGGACGAATAATCCCTGAGTTGGGCAAATACAGAAAAGGGAAAGCCAATTCAAATCAACATCATTGCAGGAAGGGTTCACACAATGAAAAATTTTCAATCTCTTCTTGAAATGCTAGCTCAAAAAACCTTAAAAAGGACAAACTAAACCAACAATCATCGCAGAAAGGATTCACACCATGAAACGACGAGAATTTATTAAGAGCGCTGGGGGGCTGGCCGGAGCCGCACTGGCCGGTGGTGCGGGCATGGTTCCGTCCGTATTGAGCAGACAAGTATCGGCGGCGCCCAAGCCAAATGCGCCCAACCCAAATGGGCGGCCCAACATTCTGGTGATCATGGTCGATCAGCTGCGAACTCCTCAGCCGCCTTTTGACCAATCGCTCATGGATCAGGCTGCGCCGAACCTCGCGTGCCTCCGGCAGCAATCCGTTGCCTTCGCTTCCCACTACGCGGCGGCCACGGCGTGTTCGCCGTCGCGCTCATGCCTGCTCACCGGCCTCTATACCCACCAGAACGGCATGTTTCTAACCAATGCGACGGGCCTTCCCGGTGAATTACCGACACCGGATCTGAATCCTGGCTTCCCAACATGGGGCTCGATCCTGAGCAGTCCACAGTTTGGGTACAACACTTTCTGGTGGGGCAAATGGCATCTTTCTGCAGACGACCAGACGAGCCAGGACTATATTACAAGATACGGCTTCACGGGCGGACTGCCCTGCCCTTCACCAAACGGCGGGCCAGGACAGGGCCTGGGCGTAGATTCACAAACTACCAATGTATTCAAGAACTGGTTCAGTACTGCCGCCCAGTTCGAACCATGGTGTACGACCGTCAGCCTGGTCAACCCGCACGATGTTCAATGGTTTCCCAAGTATTCGATGGAAGCGCCCGGCGAACTTGCCCCCGTCGCGATCCCCGCATTCCATGCCGGACTGACAGCGAACTTCGAGCGATGGCCGGACGCTCTGTTTAACCAGAACAAACCCACGACCCAGTACGCTTGGACGGTGCTCACGGACACGACATTTGGAGTGATGCCGTTTCGCGGCCCGGGGTTCCGAAACCTCTGGTTCCAACTTCTCGACCTCTATTATCTCGTCACCAGCAACTACCCGGGTGTTGATTCATTTGGTTTCGTTGACCTCCAGGTCAAGGCAATCCTAGACACGCTGAACGAGGTGTGCGTCTCTATGCCTGAGCTTAGCAACACAATCGTGATCTTTGTCTCGGACCACGGTGAGTACGGGGGCGCGCATGGCTTGCGCGGCAAGGCATTCGCAGTTTATGAGGAGTCCACTCGCGTGCCGCTCTACGTCTTTGATCCTACCGGCACTTTCGTCCCTCCCGACCAGAAGGGCACCGAGCGAACGCAGCTGACCTCGCATGTGGACCTTGTCCCTTTGCTGATGACGATAGCCAGTGGAAACAACGACTGGAGAGGAATGCCGCAGTATGCGCATCTGGCCGGCCGCGCTGATCTCGCCGCCATGCTCAGCGACCCCGACGCACCCGGCCGGCCATACATTCTTCATACCAGCGACGAGGACATTCCGGAAGAGGCGCGCAAACTTGGCATCCCGTATCGCGATGCCTTGATCACCAACATTCCGGTTCCGCCAGGATTCCCGCCACCATCTCCACATGTGATCGGTTACCGGACCCCTACCGCAAAGATAGGGACCTACAGCAACTTTGCCCCTGGGACCATCGACATCGAGACGGAAGGACAGCAGTCAGAGCTGTACGATTACACTAATTACGGTATCGGAGAAGTGACCAACAACGCCCCAGGCGGCCCGGCGCCAGAACCGGAGCTCTTCGACAGCATGTACGACGCCTTGTTCGATCCAACTAGTGGTGCGATCGCTACCGAATTGCGCAAGCCCCTGCCGCCTTTCCTGCGACAAGTGCAGAACCAGGCGATCGCTGACTACCTCGCTTTCGAGGCGAGCGTTCAGAGCTAGCCGTCAGATTAAGCAAATCCATGGTCAGTTGAATGCGATGCGATCAAAATTGCGTGCCCTACGTGACCAGTTGGGGTAGCACACGCGTCTCGCGTGTTGGTTTCGGCGTCGCGCCGAAACATTGAGAAAATTTCAATCTTTTCTTGAAATGTCGGCTCAAAATTTGGTAGGAAGGGACATGAAGATAAAAAACTCTATGATTATCCGAGCAATAGCATCGTGCTTCCTTTTTTCTGTGTTCCTGGCACTGGCGGTTTGGACAGTGTCGGGTGGCGAGCGGTCCTCTGGCTCTAGCCAGCGGCCCACAGGCGCCAGCCAGCGGCCCTCAGGCAACTGCGAGCTGCCGGCGAACAACGCCTATGACACGACGGTGCAATACGTCGAAACATTCTATCCGCTGTGGTTTACGTACAATCAGGCGGTGGAGAGTAATACTCTCGTCGGGCCTGAACGGGTTTCGCCTCTCTACCACTCCGTCGTCATGATCAACGACGACACCGTTTACTGCAGCGCCTTCCTGAACCTGGTGGATGATGACCAGAGCACTCAAACGCCGATGATCCTGACTGTCCCTTCGACGGTTTCCCCCGACACGTGTTCCCCGGATACGTCTGTAACGTATTCCGTTCTCATACTGAGCCCCTACGGCGACGTGGAGCCTCTCGCGACGGACCCCTGCAACGGGCCCACCCCTGTTCCACTTATCCCCCACGGTGCTCCGCCCATTCCGGGGGCGACATACGCCCTTGTTGGACCCGACTACATGGGAGATCCGGCGATTCCGCCAGGGGTGCAGATTGTCCATATGCCGTGGAATTATCCGACTATAATTTTCCGCAGCGACAAATACCATTCGTTCGAGGGTCCTTCCGATTATGTAAATCAGATTAATGAGGCCAATCGTTTCCGATCGTCACTCCAGCTTCAGACGCTCTCGGAATATGAGCAGTGCGGTAATAAGGGCTATCCCGAAATAAAGACTGAGTTTCCCGATTTCTCGATACCGTACAAGACGGCTGCCGACGCGGAGATTGCAGAACACCCGATTGCTTTTCTCCACGAACTCCAGACGGCGGTGCATTCTTCCAGAACCCCACCGTCGACGTGCGCGGCGGCGCTATCGGCGCAGTTCGACGCTCTATTCGGCAGCGGCAATTGGAGAGACAATTCCGCTTTCGCTCGGGGCGCTCAGGCAGCTCACGACGAGATCGTGAATAACTACGTCAACGGGCATCAACTCCCGAACAACTGGACCCATTTCACCAATATTGGCAATTGGGACCCCGACAACATCAGCATCAGCAACGCGATCGATCGTTCTTCGATCACAGAGTTCTGCCAGTTCTGCAACGACATCAACTCGGCGGGGTATTATCATGCGTTTCGCGACGGCGCAGGCCGCGCGCTGACCGGGAATAATCCGCACGGCTACGTCCTCACCTTTCCTCCTGCTCTACTTGGTGGATACCCTGGACCCGAGACAACGCGTTTCTGGTCGCTCACCGCTTACACTCCGCAGGCAATCGAATTAATTCCTAACTCTATAAACAGGTACGAGGTCGCCAGCTACTCAGGAGCGCATCTCAATCCTGACGGTTCGCTGTCGATTTACATGGCTACCGAGGCACCAGCGGGCGTACCCATCGAGAATTGGCTGCCTGTTGGGAAAGGACCATTCAACGTTGTGCTGCGCGACTACGGCCCCCCTCTCGGCGGCAGCGTTGTCTGCGACACTTATATCCCGCCAGCCATCGAGCGGCTGCCTTGATCCTGTTTCCCAAGCACTGACCCGGGCGAGCTAGTTTGTTCCATAGCCGCTCCGGTCGGAGGGATGCCATCCATTTGTTGCAACAAGAAATGGATGGCATTCGCCGCAACTCTTCAATCGTTCGGTGGGATGATCGTCGTTTACGCTCGACGCACGGGGCGCAAAACTAGGATAAGGATAATGCCGTAGTGCGACCGTAATCGGACTAAACTCGCCAGCCGAAGTTAAGAAGCCATCGCAGGAGGCCTGCCGTGCTTCGCGCCGAAACATTGAAGAAGATTTCAATCTTTTTTCTTGAGATGTCGGCTCAAAAAATCTTTAAAGGAGAACAAAGCCAATTTAAACCAACAATTCATCGCAGAAAGGATTCACACAATGAAACGACGAGAATTCATTAAGAGCGTTGGGCTGACCGGAGCCGCACTGGCCGGTGGTGCGGGCATGGTGACGCTTGCCGCAGCACAAGGACGCAGTTCCCGCCAGGTTCTAGGAAAGAACGTTGTGCTCTTCATTACAGACCAAGAACGCGCAATCCAGCACTTCCCGGTGAATTGGGAGCGAGGTAATCTCCCGGGCCTGACTCGTCTGAAGCGAAATGGTCTAAGCTTCGAGCGCGCGTTTACCGACGCCTGCATGTGTTCGCCGGCACGCTCGACCTTGATGACCGGTTACTTCACGGCCCAGCACGGAGTCAAATACACACTGGAAGAAGACATGCCCGCCAGGAGCTATCCGCAGGTTGAACTGCCCTTGGACTTTGCCAACATCGCCAGCGTGATGTCCGCCGCCGGATACAACGTGGTTTACAAGGGCAAGTGGCATTGCAGCAAACCGGCGGGCAAACATTGGGTGCGCGGCGACGTCGGGCGGTACGGTTTCGCGCGCTGGAACCCGCCGGACGCCGGCGCCAATCAGGACCCCGACCAGGCTGGCGGGGGCTACGCGGACAATGACGGCCGGTTCATGAACGATAACGGCCAATGGCAGGCCGGAAGGGAAGGCGCGCTGCCCTATCTCATCTCACAAGCCACCGCGCAACAACCGTTCTTCCTGATCATTTCCCTCGTCAATCCCCACGACGTTCTCTTCTATCCCAACACATACATTGACGCCGGTTACGATGATTCATGGCTGACGGGGGACATCGAAATCCCGGTTACGGTCGGTGAGAGTTTGTCCAGCAAGCCAACTGTGCAGCAGCAGTTTCTCGATATTTCGCAGGCGTTAGGAGTGCTCGATACGCCGGAGAAGAAACGCAACTACCTCAACTTCTACGGCAACCTGATGAAATCGTCAGACAATTACCTCGTGCAAGTTCTCGACACGCTTGACGAGTTAGGTCTGACGAACGACGCACTCGTCATCCGAACCGCCGATCACGGCGAGATGGGCCTTACTCATCGCGGGCAGCGGCAGAAGAACTTTAACTTCTACGAAGAGTCCATTCGCGTTCCGCTCGTTTACTCCAACCCACAACTCTACCCGGGTCCACGCCGTTCCGACGCGCTCGTTTCTCACGTGGATTTTCTGCCCACCATCGCGACTCTTTTCGACGTGCCCCGTTCGGCCCGTGCAAACTGGCAGGGCGTGGACTACTCAAGTCTTGTCATCGACCCTTTGGCTGCGCCTGTTCAGGACTACGTCGTCTTCACCTACGACGACTACCAGTCGGGCCAAAAGAACCCACCTTATCCGGGCCTTCCGCCCTTCCCGCCGGCCCCGAACCACATCGTGTCCATCCGCGAGACGCGGTACAAGCTGGCCGAGTATTACGACGCGGATGGGGTGGTGCCTAGCCAGTGGGAAATGTACGATCTGGCTTGCTCGGAGGAGCGGCGACCTTAATAACTGCTCACGGAGCTTCAGCAGCGAATCCCCGGTCGCTGAGCGGCGTCGTTCAAACCGGCGGCACCGATTCCAGCCAACCGTTACCGAATGTTCACGTCGCGTTGTTCGAAGCGACTGCTGGGCAACCGACAACACTCGGTCAGGCGACAACCGACGCTTCCGGTCACTTCACCATTCGCTACACGAGAAGCACCTCACACAGTATCTTCTTTGTTCAAGCAGACGTTGCCGAAGGCGTCGAGTTCGTCACTATCCTTGGCTCGAACCTGCCCACATCGGTCACCCTTAATGAGCTGACCACCGTCGCCGCCAGTTGTTCGATGGCTCAATTCCTCAGGAGCGGCGTGATCTCGGGCAATTCATTTGGCCTCCAGATCGCCGCTGGAATGAACGACAACATCGTCGTGCCCGCGACGGGGCAATCGTCGTCCGTGCTGTTAAACTCGCCGAATGCCGACCAGACGAATTCGCTGCGTTCGACACGATCGCTCGCCAATTTGCTCGCAGCGTGCGTAGAGAATCCGGACGTCACGGCAAGCCTTTTCGATCTGACCACGCCGCCAGGCGGTCTCCCACCAGACAATACTGCCGAAGCGTTGGCAAACCTCGCTCGCGATCCGGGGCAAAACGTGGATGGGATTTACGCGTTGACCTTGCTGAACGACTTGTATGCGCCGCCGCTCGAACTCATGCCCGACGCTTGGACGGTGACGGTTAAGATCAACGATTCGGGTAGCGACGAGCCTCACCGCCTGATTAGCGGCCCTGGGAACCTCGCGTTTGACCAAAGAGGATACGCGTGGGTCACGAACAACACGTTCCAAGGCACACCAAACTCCGGTGATTTCAATTTGGTATTTAAACCTAACGGTCAGCCGGCCGATGGCAGGAACGGAACGCCTCTGTCACCTCTGACCGGTGGTGGTATTCTCGGCGCGGGTTACGGTGTCACAATCGATCACCACTCCGTGTGGTTCGGCAACTTCGGCTGGGGAGGGAGCAATCCATCTTCGGAGGGAAATGGAAGTGTTTCGCGCTTCACGGTGACAGGCATGCCGATATCACCGCCTGATGCTTATCAGGGCGGCCCGGTCAGGGCGCAGGGAATGGCCTCAGACGCCCAAGGGAATATCTGGATCTCGAGCGTCCACAACAACAGCGTTTATGTGTTCAAACACGGCAATCCGCATCAATCGGTGTTTTTCGACCAGCATTTCGGAGGCCGTCCGTTCGACATTGCTATTGCCGCCGATGGAAGCGCCTGGGTCACAAACGGGCTCGGCCCGCCCCCCGCCACGATTGCAAAATACGCGCTCGTGAACGGGGAGCTGGTGCAGCAATTCCGGCACTTGTTGGGTCAGCAACTCAGGGGTGTCTCCCTCGATTCTCAGGGAAATGCGTGGGTCGCTTCGCAGGGTGACAACTCCAACTTCGTGTACGCGCTTCGCCCTGACAGCACGGAGATCGGTCACTTCAACGGCGGCGGCATCGATCATCCCTGGGGGTTAACTGTCGATGGTGAAGATAACGTCTGGGTCGGAAATTTCGGTCCTCTCCGACCCGGGAGTGATTTCACGGGCAGGCTCACCAAGCTTTGGGGAGTCAACGCTCCTCCGGGCCACACTGTGGGCGATCCAATATCACCGTCAACGGGCTATACCGTGCCCACGGCAGGCAGCGAAGTGTTACTGCATGACGGCGTGCCGTTGTACGGTTATGGTGACCCACCAGGGCCGCCATGCTTCATCCCAATGATGCGTTGCACCGAGGTCAACATAGATCAGGCCGGCAACCTTTGGTTCATTAACAACTGGAAACCAAATTTCGACATCGACACCCACGGTGGGAATCCGGGCGGTGATGGCATCATCATCTTCGTCGGCCTCGCTGCACCGCCTACTACCCAAGTTCATTGAATCTCCCGCGGAGGCTGATCGAAGTTAACAACCGGCGAAGAGCGCGTCTCCTCGGCTGATTCCGAGTCGTTGCAGCCCCTTCGGCAACGTCAGTTTCCCGCGCACGTGGTTTCGATGAGACATGCGGTTCCGCCACTGGTTTGGCACGGAGACCCATTTTGGATGAACGTAGGAAACTGCGTTTCGGCCTCCACGCGGAGAAGCTTCTCCAGCGCTCCGCACTCTGCGAAAATTTCCGCGAGGCGCCCGCCAAACAAATCGTTGAACAAGAGACATGGCGCACAGGGCGCGCAAATGCTTCGAACATCTCCCTGGTCAGTGACGTTAAGCCCGTAGCTGGAGAGGGGAATGGCTGCGTTTCCGTTCGAGTTGGTAAGGTTATAGATGCAACGGAGGATCGTCTCTCGATCGGGATCGCCCGGACGGATCACACATAGGTACTCTCTGCGGGTCAGGATCATCCCTTCGTCCATGCCCAGGAGATGAGCGAGCTGATCGGCCCGCCTCCTTCCCAAAGGCTCGTTGATCTGTTCGGGCCGTGTAACCTTCCTTGGCGCCAGACTTGCCCATCTCGCATCCTCCTGACACACCTCCGGCCAGAAACACGCCCTGTGGTCAATAACTTGTTCGTCGAAGTATTGCCTGTAATCAGCCCAGGGACAGCCCATTGGATTTTGCTCCAGGCAATCGACGAGCGGTTGAGGAATGGGCGCTCGATATGCCGGCATGTACGCGGCAACGTCGGGATTCGCCATGTAGAGGAGCAGGAAATTTACGAGGTAGACGGCGGCGGTTACGGATGGTGCGTAAACTTCATTGGCGACCTCGTGACCCCGGGAAGCTTTTGGGGTGGCAAACAAATTTGGGGTGCACGTGGGCGTGGGCGAGGTCTGCGCGGCGAGCGTACCCGCCGAGTGGAAAACTGCGATCGCCAGTGTCACGGTTAAAATTGCTACGGTTCGCGTTCGCATGACTTTCTCCATTTCGAGGCCCGTATATCAGACGCGGCTGCCTCGATCAAGCTGCCTCTGTAGGGCCGTCATAAAAGCCCAACCGCTTTAAGCGTTGAAACACGCCTTCGCCGCCCGGATTCCTGTGTAGGTCGTCTGACAACTGTTCAACAGCGTATGACCACGCAGGATCACGACGATCGCCAGCCTTGTAGGTAACGCGCCTGCGGGGACGGCAAAAAGACCACGCGACGGGCAGACGTACGGATCGCGATTTGTGGTGAAGTATTTCCTCATTTTCTTTTCTGCCGGGATACGTACGGAGGGTGTCCGTTATCGGAGTTCTCATATGGCCAAAGGAGCGAATGAGTTCTTCGACCTGTTGTGCCGATCCAGGGTCATGAAAATATAGACAATTGTCGGCTGATTGAACTTGGAGCGAATTAACGATCGCGACATCTTCTGACGAAATTTCCAAGAGCCGACGCCGCCTACGAGTACCCACCTTGTAAACTTTGGCGTCGTAAAAGAAAGCGCAAACTCTCGGGCTAAGCGGCAACAAGAGTTGAAATCCGGAGAGGCTGAATCCCACGAACGAGCGGACCGGATGGGCTCCAACGCAAAATTGATTCAGAATAGCCACTGGATTGTCACTCGTAACAAACCAGTTCTCTGAGGGCGCTGTGAGCAATTTGCATTCGAGCGTTTGCATCTCCATCCAACATGGAATTACTCCCTCCTTAATCAAAGTTCCGGGAACCCCAGCAAAATCCATCATATCTTCGCGCCATCCTCCTTTCGGCTCTGGAAGTCTGCCGGTTCGGATTCCGTGAGTAATTACCTCATGAGCAATTCGTCTGGGAAAAATCTTAGCGTGCTCGACAGCGCTTTTGGTTCTCAGGTGAAGAACTGCAGCAAGAAGATTCAATGCGACCCGTTGTTTTGAGTCGAAGTCCATCCTCTTGGTTACGTTCAACAATACTGGAGCGAGATCGTGTTCGCTCCGCCACAAGATGTCGCTAAGCCCCTTATCCTTCTCGTAAAAGAAGTTCTTTTGACATTGTCTGTCTATGGACCCTAACCCAACGTAGCGATGCGTATTGATCGTGGCTATTGCGACTTGATCTGTCTCTGCGACGGCGAACTGCCTCAAGTAATGTTGAGGAACGAAATGGTCCCGTTTGCCCACCAAAGCTAGAGCATCTCCGTTTGCTTTTCCCGCGTCGCTTCGCGTGCTGCCATAGCGAATGGATTGATCTGCGGTGGGGCGTCGATGCGTTCGGTGCCATTGAGCAGTCCTTCGACAGTTAGAATTTGAATGCGTGGATAATCTTTATCGTGCCACAGTTTTGATGTGAAGCGGCCGGCATCGGCTGCTTCGGTGCGCATTTGTTTACTTGGCTTTTCCAGCGTGATTAATACGCCGCCGGCGGCTTTCTGATTTTCAACGTCGCCAAGCAATGTCGCTACATCTCCGCGATTCACTCCGCCGCCTTTGACCTGCACGATGATTTTCTCGCGATGGACTGGCTCGCTCCGAGGCAATGGTTCTTCCATGACGCGGCCCGGGATGTCTTTGCGTTCGGTTTCGTAAAAATAGAGCAAGCCATCAACGCCTCGATCTGCGCCTTTTCCTTCGCCTTCTTTTAACGGACGCGCTCCGATGAGCGATAACGCCCAATGCTGGAATTGGAATTTGTCGAGCTCAGCCAGTCGCTTCGCGCTTTCGAAATCGGTCGGCTGACCTTTTTCTTCAAACTCGATCTCTTCACCAAACGCATCTTTCAATCGGCGCTTGATCAAATTGATTGCGAGATAAGTGATGTCGATCCCGATCCATAGTCGGCCAAGTTTTTGCGCGGCGTGAATCGTCGTGCCGCATCCGCAAAATGGATCGAGCACGACATCATCGGGTTTAGTGCTTGCTTTGATAATTCTTTCGAGCAGTGCCAGCGGCTTTTGGGTCGGAAATCCAAGACGTTCCTGCGCCTGGGAGTTTAGCGGCGCGATATCGATCCAGACATCGTCTAACGGTTTTCCTTCACGTTCGTCCAAGTATCTCTTTACACGAGGTACGGCTCCCGGACTTGGTTGAATTACCAGCCCTGCCTTGTATGCCGCTTCCATCCGTTCTTTTGTCCAGCGCCAAACCTTGTGATGCCCCAGAAATTCATATGTTAGATTAGGCCTGTTACGATTTGGATTCGTGAGATCACCTAACGTGTACCTGCGACCATCGGAGTCTCGGAACGAATACTTCTTGTCGGTCTTCTCATCGAGATCATTGGGATCGTAAGGAGTAAAAATCGCACCCGCATCCCAAAACGCTTCGTCGGTTTTCTGGTATGCGAGAAGGAGATCGTGATTGCTGGGAAGTCGACGCGTCATCAATGTCTTCGCGGTCGTTCGCTTCCAAACAATTTCATTCCGGAAATTTTCTCCACCGAAGATGCCATCCAACACCATTCGCAAATGGTGACTCGCAGTCGGATCGCAATGGAGGTAAAGGCTTCCCGTCGGTTTGAGGACGCGATGAAGTTCGACGAGGCGCGGGGCCATCATCGCGAGATAGGCCATCATCGGTGAATGTTTCAGGAAGCTGTGGAGCGCTTCCATCAGCTCGACTACGGCGACGTTTGGGCAGGTGTCGATGAACTGGTGATACGTCTCGGCGGCGTCGGCCCAGCTCCACGTGTCGGTGAAGGCGTGGACAGATTGTCGCCAAAATACAGCCGATTCATCGCTTCACTTTTTACCAGATATTGGACTGACCGTCCAACGAGCCAGGTATCAGTTCTATGAGAAAGTTCGCGATCGCGGGGGAGAGACCACCCTTGCCAGGCGTGTTTGTTGATCTTTATCTGCTCGACGGGGCAGCGTAAGATATGGGTGAATCGCATCGGAACATGTCGGCCGAGATCAAGAAGGAGATCCAACTCGAGATCGCCCATGTCTTGTTCATTGACATCGTTGGCTACTCGAAGCTTTCGATTAACGATCAGCGCGCGGCGATTGATGAACTGACTCAAGCCGTTCGCACCTCCGAGCAGTTTCAGAACGCCGAAGCCGCGGCCCGATTACTCAAGATCCCCACCGGCGACGCGCGCTCTCAAAGACCACCCGAAGATACGACTTCGAATGGGAGTGCACAGTGGCCCAGTCAGCGGCGTGATCGATGTGAACGGCCAGGCCAACCTTGCCGGGGCCGGTCTTAATGTGGCGCAACGCATGATGGACTGCGCTGATGCCGGACACATTCTTGTCTCCAGACACGTCGCCGAAGATCTTGAAGGATACGAACAGTGGCGGCCGCTTCTCCATGACCTTGGCTTCTGCGAAGTGAAGCACGGCGTCAAATTACAGATCGTAAATCTGTGCACGGAGGAAGCTGGCAACCGCGCGTTGCCAGCCAAACTTCGGGCGCAAAGACAAGGCGTTGCCAGGACGCGCTGGATCCTGCTGGCGACATCACTCGTCCTGCTCGCGGCCGTGGTTGCGGCTTTCGTGGCGGTCTCGCGCCGCGCGGCCAGGTCAAGCTCGGCCGTACCCGAAAAGAGCATCGCCGTCTTACCCTTCGAAAACCGGAGCCAAGACAAGGATGACAGCTACTTTGCCGACGGCATCCAGGATGAAATTCTGACGCGCTTATCCAAGATCGCCGATCTGAAAGTGATCTCGCGCACATCGACGCAGCATTACAAAAGCGCGCCGGAAAACCTGCCTGAGATCGCCAGGCAACTTGGCGTCGCCCACATCCTGGAAGGAAGCGTGCAGAAGAGCGGCGACGCCGTGCGGGTGAACGTGCAGCTGATCAAAGCAGTGAATGACTCTCATCTTTGGGCCGATACGTTTGATCGCAAACTGACCGACATCTTTTCGGTCGAGAGCGAGGTGGCCAAAGCCATCGCCGATCAGTTGCGCGCAAAGCTCACCGGTGAGGAAGAACAAGTCATCGCCGCCAAACCGACAGAGAATACCGAGGCTTACGATGCCTACCTACGCGGGCTTGCTTATACGCTGAAAGCGGGTGCCAACGACCCTGTTAACGCCCTTGGTGCGCAGAAATACCTCAAGGAAGCGGTGCGCCTTGACCCAAAGTTCGCTCTTGCCTGGGCGCTTCTCACGTACGTGGATGCGCTCGGCTATCTAACACAGAATCTTCAACGAACGGGCGCCCTCCGTGAAGAGGCGCGGCAGGCAGCCGACACCGCGCTCGCTCTTCAGCCCAATCTCGGTGAGGCGGTATTGGCCAAGGGAGCTTATCACCACTGGATTCTAAAAGATTACGACATCGCAGTGCGTTACTTTGAGCAAGCACGTCAGCTTCTGCCCAATAGCAGTCGGATTCCGGAGTCGCTCGCCTATGTCGAGCGGAGGCGGGGCCAATGGGACCGGAGCGAGTCCTACTTCAACGAAGCCGAACGGCTCGACCCACGCAACGTCAACCTGCTCAACGAGCACGCGGGATCGTACGTCATGCTCCGGCGCTTCCCCGAAGCGCTCCGGAAGCTCGATCAGGTTCTCGATATCACACCGGATGACGTCAATACCCTCGCGTTCAAGGCGACTGTCGCGCAAGCCGAGGGCGACCTACCGCGTGCCGTGGCGCTCCTCGCTCGGCTCCACCCGGCTGCCGACGACTCGGGGGCCGTGAAAACACAAGTTTACCAGGCAATCCTTGAACGCCGTCCTGCGCAAATCATCTCTCGGTTAAAGGAGATACTAGCCAAGCCTGATCCAGCGTTGGGTTACATCAATGGCGAACTACGCTTTTGGTTAGGCTGGGCCCAGGACGTGGCCGGCGATCATGCCGCCGCGCAGGAAAGTTGGCGACGGGCGCGCAGCGAACTGGAACCTCTCCTCAGAGAACAGCCGGAAAATTATTACCTCATGGGAGATCTCGCGCTCGTCAATATGGGTCTCGGTAACAAGGCTGCCGCGTTGGCTCTGTCGGAACAGGCCATCGCCGTGAATCCGATCGAGAAAGACGCGATACTTGGTCCCATTCCGATCGAGATCCTCGCACGGGTGGCGGCGGGCATGGGAGAGCCTGACCGCGCCATCGTCGCTTTACAGAAACTACTTTCGATACCGTACGCTGGTGCGCTGTGTGCGGTGATGCCGCTTACTCCCGCGCTACTCCGGCTCGATCCAATGTTCGATCCGCTCCGGAACGATCCGCGCTTTCAGAA
>WNFY01000294.1_pt1 | contig 117884 bp, 103 predicted proteins | sample 5400091 | NCBI WGS metagenome assembly WNFY01 (sample SAMN13153364, study PRJNA577476) | soil metagenome | isolation source: 60 cm soil or saprolite under grassland replicate 1 | place: USA:California | collected 2016-06-15
GCCGGGCGCAGCGTACTACGGGAGGGGGTGGTTGCACTCCGGTTCGGCGCAGCGGCTGTAGCACCGCGCCCGATCCGGAGCGTACTAACTAACTAACGTGCTTCGGTACCCAGAGAAATTCGGTCGCCATGGTGTCGGGCTCGCCGAGGCCCGCTGGCTGGACTTGCTTCGGCGTCCAGAGGAACTCTGTCGCCATGGTGTCGGGTTCGCCGAGGCCGATGGCCCGGACTTCCGTCGGCGTCCACAGGAAGTCGGTCGCCATGGTATCGGGCTCGCCGAGCCCGGTCGCCGCCGCGTGCCGCTGATATTCGGTCGAGGCGTAGAAACCCGCCGGGGCAAGCAGGACCGCAGCTATCGACGCTAGGGTCAGAACTTTGCGCTTGTTCATCTCGGTCTCCTTTTCCTGTCGCTCACCTGACGTTGGAAGACCAACATCGGCGACGGATAGTTGCCATCCGGACCGCCGATCTCGTCACCACGTCAGTACACCAGTCAAATAGCAAGACCAGTGCCAGGAAAACGAGCCCTTTTCACATAGTGAGCGCGTCCGGGCACGTGCCCTACGCTCAGGGGACCAGCGCCTCTCGCATCAAGCCGCGGGCAAAATCCGCCACCACAGCGAGGCCGCGCAGATCGCGAGCGTGGCGAGCGTCACCGGCACGCCGGTGCGCGCGATGAGGAAGATCGCGGCGGTCATGTAGCCGGTCAAAGCGGTTTCCTCGTTCGAAGCATCCAGAGGATCGTGAAGCAGGCCATCGCCGCCAGAATGTGCTTGAAGGAATGGCCGCTGAACAGATTTCCGGTGAGGGCGAAGAATTCCCGGTCATGGAGCTCCGAAACCTTCGCAAGCGCGTGCCAGCCGAGGGCCGCGAGGAGCAGCCAGCGGCGCGTGTATCGGGCGCGAAACAAGACAATGATCAGCGGGATGGCAAGCAGAGCGATCAACTGAACCCAGAGATAAGGCCGCAGGTCGCCGAAAGCGCGCCAGTAAAGCACGCTGCCGAGCCCCAACAGCAGCATCGGAACGAGAAGAACACGCGCAAGCCGCGCGCTCAGGTGCTCGGCGATGACGGCAACGAGCAAGCCCATGAAGGTGATCGTGATGGGCAGCCTGTCCCAGACCAGTGTCGCGTCCTCGGGGTCCCAATGGTAATAGCTCGACCCCACGCTCACGAGAACCACGCCGGCGAAGAGCGCGATCCAGGCGGACTTGCCGCTTCGCAGTTCGTGCCCCAGGCAAAACTTGAGCCCCGCGATTCCGACCAGAAGAAAAGGGATATTGGAGACGACGTCCCAGAAATTCGGAATTCCGAAAAAAGCGCGCCGGTCGGCGAATTCGTGATATTGGGGATCCTGAGCAATCGGCGGGGACGATAGCATCAGCGCCATGGACCCGATCGCGACGATCGCCAGCAGAAAGTACCGCCAGCGGGCCTCCGACAAAGTGGCGTTCGCCGTGTTCATGTTTCCCCGAACTTCCGACGCGGATGGTAGCCCCGGCCGCTGGGATTTCGCAATGCCCGCCGAACGGGCCGGCGAAGGCGGCTTGCGCTTATTATCGTAACTTGTTACGATAATTAGATGGCCAACCGCCCCGGGCGTCCCCCGACCGGCCGTGCCCAGTCCGCGGCCGAGCGCATGCGCCGCTACCGCGCCCGCCGGCGCGCGGCGGGCCTGCGCGTGGCGACGCGCTGGCGGCCCGCGGCATCCGCGGCGATCTCGCCCGGCGTGCTGAAGCACCGCATCCTCGAGGCGCGCAGCCTCGCGATGCACTGCCTGATCGCGCGCAAGATCGAAGCCGACCGGCGGCTCCTCGCCGCGGCACGGCGGAATCTCGAAAAATGGATCGCGCGCTACGGCGAGGGCGTGCCGCGCGCGCTCGGCGAGTGGCGCGAGATCCTCGATCGCCCCTGGCCGGAAATCGCCGCGCTGATCACGGACGCGGACGAAGCGGCAGTCCGCCTGCGGCAGTCCTCTCCGTTCGCGGGCGTGCTCACGCCCGGCGAGCGGCGGCGCGTGTATGAAGCGTTCCGAGCTTGAGCACCTGATCCGCGCGGCGGGGCGCATCTCAGGCGAGCGCGAGATCGTCGTGATCGGGAGCCAGGCGGTGCTCGGCCAGTTTCCCGACTCCCCGGCGGCCTTGCTCAGATCGATGGAGGTGGATCTGTACCCGAGGGGGAAGCCCGAGCTCGCCGACGAGGTGGACGGCGCCATCGGCGAGGGATCGCGATTCCACGAGCAATACGGCTACTACGCGCAGGGCGTCGCTCCGGACACGGCGACGCTGCCGCGCGGCTGGCGGCGGCGCCTGGTGCGCATCGAGAATGCGAATACCGAAGGCTATGCGGGCCTATGCCTGGAAGTGCACGACCTCGCGATCTCCAAATACGTCGCGGGCCGGGAGAAGGACCTCGAGTTCACGCGCGAGCTCGCGCGGCATGGGATGACGGACAAGCGGACACTACTCAAGAGGCTGGCGGCGACGAAGCTCGGCGCTTCGATCGCGAGAGCAGTGCGGGGAAGGATGGAGAGGGACTTTCCTTCCCGAGGTTGACTTACACCGTCGCTAGCTGCAGGGCTTCCCGGGATGCCCCATGATCCTTACTCCCCTTTGATCCCGGCGGCCTTGACGATCGGCCACCACTTTTCGATTTCGGCCTTGTGGTAGGCCGCCAGATACTCGGGCGTCTGCTGCTCGCGCGGCGGGATCTCCTGTCCCAGGTCGACCAGGCGCCGGCGCACCGCAGGATCGGCGAGCGATTCCACGATCGCGGCATTGAGCCTCGCGGTCACGTTCTTCGGCGTGCCCCTCGGCGCCCAGATTGCGTGCCAGATGGACATGTAGAACTTGGCGAGGCCCGCCTCGTCCACCGTGGGGATGTTGGGCGCGGCCGCCAGCCGCGCGCTTGCCGTCACCGCGTACGCCTTGATCGTGCCGGCGCGCACCTGCGGAAGCGAATTTGCCGCCTGGTCGAACATCATGTCCACGTGGCCCGCCAGGAGGTCATTCATCGCCGGTGCCGCGCCGCGGTAGGGCACGATCTGGACTTTGGCGCCGATGATGTTCTGGAAGTACACGGCGGCGACGTGCGAGGGCGAGCCGAAGCCCCCGATCCCCACGGAGACTTTGTCCTGGTTCGCCTTGACCCAGGCGATCAGCTCGCGCAGGTCGCTCGCGGAAACGCCCTTCTTCGTGATGATCAGCTGCGGGTTGACGGCGACCATCGCCAAGGGCTCGAAGTCCTTGTAGACGTCGTACTGGAGCTCGTAGGCCGCGCCCGCGACGACGTGCGTGCCCAGATGGCCGATGCCGAGCGTGTAGCCGTCGGGCGCTGCGCGCGCGACCCGGCCGCCTGCGATCGTGCCCCCGGCGCCGGTGACGTTCTCGACCACGACCGTCTGGCCGAGCGCCGCGCCCATGCGTTGCGCCATGATGCGGCCGATCGTGTCGGTCGGCCCGCCCGCGGGGAACGGCACGACCAGCGCAAGCGTTCGCGACGGGAAAGTCTGCCCCGACGCGACCGGAATGCTTCCCACGAGGACTGCGACAACGGCAAGCAAGGTTTTCATGTCTGCCCTCTCGATGACTGGTGAAACGATTTCCTATCGGACCAGCCCCTGCTTCGCGAGCCAGTCCTGGATCAGGCCGGCGACCTGCAGGTTGTTCCTGTCCATCATCAGCATGTGCGAGTTGCCGCGGATGTTGGCGTTCGGCAGGTCGAGGATCTCGACCCTGCCGCCCGCTTTCGAGATCTCGCCCACGAAGTCGACGCCGTTCTTCCTGATCTGCGGCCAGCGCGAGTCGAGCGCGATGTTGTCGCCGTAGACGACGAGCGTCGGAATGTTCTTGAGAACAGCCGCCTGCTTCGCGTCACCGATCCCCGCGGGCTCGACCGCGACCAGCGCCTTCACCTTGTCGGGCCGCGCCTGTGCCACCTTGAAGCCGAACTGCCCGGCCTGCGAGTGAAAGAGAATCACGCACGGGCACACGCGGTCCACCAGCGCGGTATACGCGCGGATGATCGCGTCATCGGTCGTCGTCCAGCGCGGCACGCCCTGCTTCACGAAATTGTCGTAGGCCTCGACCGGGAACTGCACGTTGGGCATCAGCTTCCGCTGCGCCGGGTCGGGGCTCCAGGAACCGAGACTTTGCCCGATGCGAAAGCGCTCGAAGGGATTCGCCTTGGCGAGGAACACCGGCTCCCCCTTGAAAATGTCCGGGGTCATCGCCCAGCCCGCGCGGCCCCGCTCCACCGCGTCGGAGTTGTACACGTCCCAGCCCTGCTTGACGAAGTAATTCAGCCAGCCCTCGCGCCCGTCGGGCGTCGTCTCGTACGTCACGCCCGTCAGGCCCCCGCCGTGCCACATCAAGAGCGGCACCGCCCCGCGGCGATCCGCCGGCAGAAAATACTGCACGTACATCGCCTCGACCGCGTACGTGCCGTTGAGATCGACCTTCGCCGGCACCCCGCCCGGCGTGAACACCACCTCCCTCACCGGCTTCCCCGTGATCTCCACATCGCGCCCGCCGACGTGGAACGAGCCCATCTCGCGGAGGGCGATGGGGGCTGAGGTGCAGGCGGTGAGGATTGCTGCGAGCGCAAAGGTCGAAATCGTACGCATTCCTATCTCCTGGGATTTCAGACTGGCCTCACTGACTCTGAGTTCGTCGACTATTTCTTGACATCTTTGCTAGCTGCGCTTGATTGCTGAGACTTCACTTCCTCCACGTTTCCAGTGCACGTATCAACTTTATAGATGCGACCCTGCAATTCTTGGAGCTGAACACACCCCTGACGACTGTAGAGATGACCGTCCCACTTCGAAGCTAATGAGGGAAGCGCGACCAGAAGAGCAATTCCAAAAAGATATGGAAACGGCGTATCCGCGATTGCCTTGAGCCCGTCGCCAATAATCGATGATTTCTGTGATTCGCTCATCAGAGTGAGTGTTAAACAGGCTGCAATACTGCAGGCATTTCGTTATAGGTACGTCCGTTGAGCTCGCGGCCTGTAAGGTCTTTGCGAACACCACCCCACTGCTTGAAGAAGAACGGTATGCGGGCCACGCGGCACTGGCGGAAAATCGAAGTTACCCACTCCTTGCGCATCGGGCGCGCTTTGGGCCCAGATTCACCGCCGACGATGGCCCAATGAATTCCTTCAAGGGGCAACGCATCAAGAGGCCCAATCAGCGGTTCCAATGACAGGAATCGCACTGCCGCGGGAACACGCTGCAGATCCTGAACTCGACTTAGAACGCGCGCGTCCTCCACGCTAACACCCATCCATACGTTCTTAGGCCACGGTAGTTGCGTTGCAAACTCCAACAGTCGCTCACTTCGTTTGGTGAGCACCTGGAAAGTGTGGTGCGGGCAATCGCGCATCGTCGCAAACACGCGCTGGATATACGCGAGCGGGATGTCGTCGTGGAAAAGGTCGCTCATGGAATTCACAAACACAACCCGAGGTTGACGCCAACCACGCGGAACGTCCAGCAGATCGGGATGCAGCGTCACCTGAAACCCATGCCGGTAGCGATCGCTGCCCATCGCCTCCAAGCGCCTCGCCATGCGTTCGGCGTAGCAGTGCTTGCAGCCCTGGCTGATCTTGGTGCACCCTGTCACGGGGTTCCAGGTCATCTCGGTCCACTCAATGTTTGAGCGCGTAGGCATGGCCGACAAAGTATAGCTCGCGGAACCTAAGCCCGAGTCAGGTACGAGGCAATCCTGACTGCAGTCGGGGCGCCGCGCGGGTTTCCTGCGGCGAAGCACAATGCGTACATCGGCGTGCGCTTTGAATTTTCTAAGATGAGAGGTCGTTCGACGACTTTCTCGAACACTGTCTGAAGCCGCTCAAGAAAGAATATGAGAATTTCGTCCACTCCAGCAATTTTGACAACCGAACTGGGTGTACCGCCAAAGAGATCCATTTTCCGATCTTCACGATAGAAGCGCGACTTCCATTCCTCAGTACCGAATATCGCGGTGAGTCGTTCCGCCCAGGTACTGTCAGGCGGTGCACCCTTGGGCATCATGCGATTGGCACCTATCGCGAACGGGAACAGGATCCATAGATCTATAGCTTTCGTTCTGGCAATTGCTTCTATTGTCTCCCACTCAACGCTCATACCGTAGGGGTCGAGAAAAACTACCGCGCGTTGCGCGTTCCAGTCCTGAGTACCACACCACTCCCGCAGCCAACGGTTCGCATCCTCCTGCTTAATCACGCAGCGGTCCGAGAAGGCGGGAAATTCCGTTCGAATGAGTTTCTGCAGCGCGCTTGCGTGCTTTGGCTTGTTGTCGATAAAGACGTACTGGTGAAACTTGTTCTCTAGAGAAAGCGCTTTCCGTACGCTGCCCTCTTGGTAACTTCGAATTTCCTCGTCGTATCCAAAAAGCTGAGGTTGCTCTGACCGCTCAGCTAGATCGCGCTCTCCAGTCCCCGCGAAAGCGTCGACATAGATCGTCTTCAATTTTCTCGCGTTAGGATTCTTCGTGAAGATCAGCTGATACTGGACGAGGTATTCGCGGAGCGCCTCTAACTTGCGCTCAGTCCATGAACCTCCAAAGCGGTGCTGCACCATGGCGGCCTCTCTGTCCCGCGAGGCTGTAGTAACGCGGACCCGGAACGGATTATAGCCATATACTGTATAAATATACAGTAATAGCTCGCAGGTCGAGATTTCAGAGGAAGCGGGAAATAATTGAGGTCCGACTCTATTTATCTTCTACTTACGCAAAAAGAGTAAGCATCCGCCAAGCCGCAACCCCGAAGCAGCCGATACTTACTAGATCAATAGTGATGTCAAACCAGAATTGGTGTGTAAACCACTCTGAGAGCCTATGTTGGCACGTGCCTTCGAAAGCCTTGTCGAATGCCGACATATACACGTACCAATTCGAGACCTTATTTAGAAGAGCGCCAACCACTTGTGCAGTTGCACCTGCTAAGAAAAAGATCGCCACTTCCTTCAACATTCCAGCCTTAGCAAGACGCTCTGCGATCTTTTCATTGATGAGGAATAGCGCAGGCCCTCCCACACCGAATGCGACAAACCAAGTGCGCAATACTTTGTTGTACTCTAAGTACGTAGTGTAAGACCCAGCAGGATCTTCTATTTTCTTCTGGCTAGAATCGCTGCTCTTTTCGTCCATTCGTCCTCCCACACCGCCATTCAAATACTTGATCGGGGACCTTTGGCCTTCTCGGGTGCTTCGGGCTCGCTCGAGATCAATCGCAGCTGGGAATCGGTTCGATATGGCACTTTCCCTGACGGGACGACACCGGCAGCCTTCTCGAGATGAACCGCCTGATCATCAAAGAAGATGTGGGGCTTAAAAGCCTCGAGAACTTGGTGTTTTTTCAGGCCGCCCAAGAAGAACGCTTCATCTACGTAAACACCCCAGTGGCGCAGTGTCTTGATCGCGCGCATCTCCGCCGGACTATTCCTGGCTGTAACTAGAGCTATGCGGACAGGTGAAAATTCAATCGGCATTGGGAGTCTGTTCTTTACGCGACCGAGCTTCTTTAGGAAAGTCGCATAAGGCCCTTCTGCGAGAGGGCGATCCTGGGCCGAGTCTTCATTGCGTTGAAAAGCCTCGAGCCCTTCAGTTCGGTAGACGAGTTCGCTGCTTTCGTCGAACAGTACTGCATCACCGTCAAAAGCAATCCTCACCTGATCTTGTCTGAGCGAATCAATTCCAGCCGGAGGTTTCGCCAGTAGCGCGGCTGCACACACCCGGCTATCGGCCACACGTTGGGCGTCCTTTGTATTGGTTGTCAGGAATAGGTCAACGTCAAAGGCTTGAAGATATTCGACTACGGATTCGCCGCCTGTAAAAACGAAGCGGGAGATACCCAGCTTCAGTTGCCGGATCGTGTTCAATATGCGAAGGCCTGTCTCCGGACTGTTTCGAGACATCACGACAACCTCGACAATCGGCGACTCGAGGTCTGGCACGAGTTCAGTCAGGCGAAGAAGTGAGCGGACCAACGGCAGTCCCGTACCCGTCGGAAGTGGTGTGTTCTCCCGCTCAAGCATGTATTTGCGATAGTTCAGGACCGCGCGAGCTTTGTCCTGGGCAAACTCCTCACGGAACAATGTATCGGGCTCAGTCAAATCGAACAAGGCGGTGGATGAAATCCCCACTACGAGGGTATCTGATAGATCTAGCGCCATTGGTAGCTCCCTAGTGTCGGGGTTACTCCTCTTCCACCGGTTGCTTGTGCTTGCTCACAAGCTGCGCCTGCGTGTGCGGGGGAACCGGAGCGTAGTGCGAAAAATCGATCGAGTAACTCCCCTGCCCGCCGGTCACCGATTTCAACCGCGTCTGGTAGTCCGAAAGCTCCGATAGCGGCGCCATTCCCTTGATGGTGGTGAGCTCGCCGCCCGCGTTGTCGGTGCCCGTGACCTGCCCGCGCTTGCCGGAGAGGTCCGAGGTCAGGTCGCCCATGAATTTGTCGGGCGCGGCGATTTCGATGTTGACGATGGGCTCGAGGACGATCGCTCCCGCCTTGGCGAAGGCGTCGATGACGGCCTTGCGGCCGGCCGACACGAACGCGACTTCCTTCGAGTCCACCGCGTGGTGTTTGCCGTCGTATACGGTCACGCGGATGTCGTGCACCGGGTAGCCCGCGATCACGCCCGAATCCAGAGCCATCCGCACGCCCTTCTCCACCGCCGGGATGAAGACGTTGGGGATGACGCCCCCTTTCACTTTGTCCACGAATTCGTAGCCTTTGCCACGGGGAAGGGGTTCGACGCGGAGGAACACTTCGCCGAACTGCCCGGCGCCGCCCGTCTGCTTCTTGTGGCGGCAATGCCCTTCGGCCAGGCGCGTAATCGTCTCGCGGTACGGGATCTTGGGCGGCTTGGTCGAGAGCTCCATCTTGTACTGCTGCAGCATCTTGTCGAGCTTGACGCGCATGTGCAGGTCGCCCAGGCCGCGGATCACCGTCTCGTTGGTGGTCGCGTGGCGCTCGAGCTTGAAGCACGGGTCCTCCATCTCGAGCTTGTGCAGCACTTCGAAGAGGCGCTGCTCGTCGCCTTTTTTCTTGGTCTCGACCGCGATGCCGTGCATCGGCACGGGGAATTCGAGCGGGCGCAGATGGATGTGGTCCTCGTCGTGCGAATCGTGCAGCACCCGGTCGAACTCGATCTCCTCGACCTTGGTCACGGCGCCCAAGTCTCCCGGCACGAGCGCATCGGTCTCGACGTAGTCCTTGCCCTGCACGGTGAACAGGTGCCCGACCTTGAAGGGGCGCCGGCCGTCGCCGACGAAGAGCGGCGTGTTCGGAGTGATCGTCCCCTGGTGCACGCGGAAGATGCCCACCTTTCCGATAAAGGGGTCGATCACCACCTTGAACACGTGCGCGAGCACGTGCGCCTTGGGGCCGGGCACGGCGTAGAACTCCTGCGCCTCCGCCCCTTCGCCTTTTAAAAACGGCGGCGCGTTGCCCTCGGTCGCGTTCGGCGCGAGACTGACGAAGATGTCGAGCAGCGCGGCTATGCCCGCGCCGTTCCTGGCGGAAGTAAAACACACGGGGATGAGGTGCCCCTCGCGCAGCGCTTTTTCGAAAGGCGCGTGCAGCTGCTCGGGGCTCACCTCACCCTGCTCGAGGTACTTCTCCATCAGCGCGTCGTCGACTTCGACGACCTGGTCGACGAGCGCAGCGTGCGCTTCCTTGACGGAAGAAAAATCCGCTTCGCCGTCGGGATTGAAGAAGCAGTCCACCACGTCGGTGCCGCCTTTCGCGGGCAGGTTGATCGGCAGGCATTCCCTCCCGACCGCCTGCTGGATTCTGGCGAGGATCGCTGGAAGATCGGCGTTCTCCGCGTCGATGCGGTTGATCACGATCATGCGGCACAGGCTGCGCTTCGCCGCCCACTTGAGCATGCGGTCGGTGGCGAGCTGAATTCCAGTCTCGGCGTTCACCACGACCACCGCGGTCTCGACCGCGGCGAGCGCGCCGATCGCCTGCCCCATGAAGTCCGGCGACCCCGGCGTATCGATCAGGTGGACGTGGACGTTCTTCCAGGCGAAGTTGACGAGCGCAGAGTTGAGCGAGTGCTTGTACTCCTTTTCCAGCGGATCGAAATCGCAGACCGTGTTGCCTTTCTCGACGCTGCCGGCCGAGGCGATCGCTCCGGCTTTGGCGAGCAGCGCCTCCGCGAGCGTGGTTTTGCCCGCACCGGTATGGCCGACGAGCGCGATGGTGCGGATGGCTTCGGTTGAATACTTGGGCATGCGGACACTCCTCCTCCCGGACGAGCCCAACGGCTGCGCCCCCCTACTCTACCCGCGCCGCAAAGAGGTCGTCAAAGCGGGCTCCGTCAAAACCGCCCGCCGATACCGAACATGCCCATGGTGAAGCGCGCCAGCCCGTAGCCGATCCAGTTGGGAATGCGCCGCCACAGGGGCTGCCTGAACCAGCGCGTCTTCGCCACCACGCGGGCGCCGTGCTCGATGTCGGCGCGGAGCCGCCCGCGCAGCTCGGCGGCGAAGCGGCGGTCCTCGACCACCACGTTCGCCTCGCGTGCGAGCAGCAGGCTGAACGGATCGATGTTGGAGGAGCCCACCGTCGCCCAGTGGCCGTCGATGACTGCGACCTTGGCGTGCATGAAGCTCCGGTGGTACTCGTAGATCTCCACACCCGCCTCGAGCAGCGGACCGTAGAGGGCGTGCGAAGCGTAGTGCAGCAGCACGTACTCGACGCGCCCCTGGAGCAGCAGCACCACGCGCACCCTCCGCGCGGCGGCGCCGACGAGCGCGCGGCGAAAGCGCCTCCCGGGGAAGAAATAGGCGCTCGCGATGACGATCTCCTCCTGCGCGGCCGCGATCGCCGCCAGATAGGCTTCCTCGATGTCGCGCCGGTGGCGGAGGTTGTCGCGCACGGCGAGCGCCGCGCGCTCGCTGCCCGCGTGCGCCACGTGCGGCGGGACCGGGTGGCTGACGCGCCAACCGTGCTCGAGCCTCGCCAGCGCGATGCGGTTCCACAGCCGGACCGCGGCTTCCCGGACCGGCGCGACCAGCGGCCCCTCGATCTTCACGGCGTAGTCGTAGCGCGGCGGTTTCTGCCGCGGCGTGTCCATGTCGTCGATGATGTTGATGCCGCCGACGAAGGCGACGCGCCCGTCCGCCGCCGCGATCTTGCGGTGCATGCGCCGCAGCCGGTCGCGCCGGAAGCGGAAGCGCCAGATCTCCGGGCGGAACACCAGCAGCCGCGCGCCGGCATCGCGCAGCTCGCGCACGAACTCCGCCGGCATGTCCCTCGAGCCGAATCCGTCGACGAGCAGGTGCACCGCGAGGCCGCGTGAAGCGGCTTCGCAAAGCGCGCTCGTGATGCGCCGCCCGGTGGCGTCGCCGGCGTAGATGTAGGTCTCGAGGAAGACCTCGCGTTGCGCCCCGCGGATCGCGGCCTCGAGCGCGGGGAAATACTCCACGCCCGAGCGCAGCAGCGTCAGGCGGTTTCCGGGCAGGAACTCGACCGCCATTCAGGCGATCACTCGAGCTGCAGGTGAGCCGAAAGCGCGGCGTGGTCCGAAAGCCGCGACCATGAAGGACCGCGATGGATCTCGGTGTGGTTCACGCGGAAACCGCGCACGTAGATGCGGTCCAGGCGCAGCATCGGAAACGCGCTCGGAAAACTGCGCGCGGGCCTCCCCCAATGGTCGGCGAGCGCCTCGCGCAGGCCGAGCGCATCGGCGAGGCGCTTGCCGGCGAGGTTGCGCCAGTCGTTGAAGTCGCCCGCGACCAGGAGCGGCGCGCGCCACGGCACCTCGCGCTCCAGCCGCTCGATCAGCGCGCCGACCTGGTGGCGCCGGCCCCGCTCGTGCAGCGCGAGGTGCAGGCAGACGCAGTGCAGCGGCTCGCCGAGGTCCGGAATCCCGATCTCGCAATGCAGGAGTCCGCGGCGCTCCAGCCCGTGGGCCGAGACGTCCTGGTTCTCGGCGCGCAAGATCGGATAGCGGCTGAGGATGGCGTTGCCGTGATGGCCGTGGTCGTAGACGGAGTTGCGGCCGTAGGCGTAGTCGTTCCACACCTGGCGCGCGAGGAATTCGTATTGAGGCTCGTCGGGCCAGTCCTCGAATCGCGCGGCGTGGCGGCGGTGTTGCCCCAGCACCTCCTGCAGGAAGATGATGTCCGCGTCGAGCAGGCGCAGGTGGTCGCGCAGCTCGTGGATCATCATGCGGCGGTTGAACTGCGAGAAGCCCTTGTGGATGTTGTAGGTGGAGACGTGTAAATTCACGCTGGACTTTCTTGCGCTCTGAGGTGGAAGCACGCCGGCCGGATTCAGCATTCTGTCAGAATGCGGCCCCGGTTCGTGACCGCCCTGCCTGGCAGGGCTGAAAACGCATCCATCATTCCATCATAACAGCCCCCCGCTTGAGAGGGCCGCCGCAATGCGGCAGTTGGAAAAAATCGCTTTTTGGTCTATCCTTGCGCCGATTCCGGGGTCGCGGCCCGGGACTATTTCACATTCTCGAGGAGTGCAGCACGAGCGAAACCAGGTACGTTGGTCGGGATCAGGCAAGTAGGGGGAGGGCGTTTCGGGCGAGAGTCCGATGCGACCCGGCAGATTCGAGCAGCCCGGCAGGCTTGAAGTCGAAATGAAGGCAGTGGAAGTACTTTTCCCACCCACGAAAGGACGCTCCATGAAAAAGCTTCTCATCGCATCAGCAGTTTCGGCCGCGTTCGCGGCTCCCTCGTTAGCGCTGGCCCAGGCGGCCAGGGCCCCCACCCTCTCGCAGGTGCTCGACGCCTCGGGCATCACTGTGAACGGGTACCTCGATGTCGGGTACTCGCACGCGGACAGGGACATCGAAGGCGGGGTTTCGACCCGGGTCTTCGACAACCAGAACAACTCGTTCAACCTGCATCAGTTCGGGCTCAGCGTTTCCAAGCTGCCGAGGCAGGGCTTCGGGGGACTGGTCAACTTCACCGTCGGCAGCGACGCCCAGGTGATCCATTCCTTCCCCGATACAAGCGCATCGCTGTTCGACGTCACTCAGGCCTACGCGCAGTACGCAGACAAGGCGTTGACCGTGATCGCTGGCAAGTACGCCACGCTGCATGGAACCGAGGTGATCTGGAGCCCGAGCAACAACAATATCTCGCGCTCGATCCTGTTCGGCGCGATTCCCTTCACCCATACCGGGGTGCGCGCGACCTGGGCGCTGAGCGACACGGTGAGCCTCATCGGAGGGGTCAACAACGGTTGGGACCAGGTCACGGACCAGAACCGCAGCAAGACCGTCGAGCTGGGCGCGACGCTCAACCCCATCAGGCCGCTGAACATCAGCGTTTCGGCTTACTCAGGCAAAGAACCGTGGCCGCCGGTGGCGCCGACGATCAACGGCACCCGCACCAGCGTCAACGCGACCGGCTCCTACAGCATCAGCGATGCCATAAACGTGGGCGCGGAGCTGCTCAACGTCACCCAGGACGTCCCCGCTGGCGGTGGCACAACCAGCGCGAAGTACACCGGTGCGGCACTTTACGGCAGCTACATGTTCACGCGCAGGATCCGCGGCGCGCTGCGTGTCGAGAACTTCGACGACAAGGACGGCATCCGCTTCAACACCGCCGGCACGAAGTACCGGGAAGTGACCGCCACGGGCGCCTACCTGGCCGCCGACAACTTCGAGGCGCGTGCCGAGCTGCGCCGCGACCAGGCGACCAACGCGGTATTCGCGGACTTCAGCGGCGGGACGAGCAAGAGCCTGATGACGATCGCCCTGCAGGGTCTCTACAAGTTCTGATCCGCTTGTGCAAGCGCGAGCCGGCCGGGGACCTCTCAGTCCTTCGGCCCGCTCCGCGCGAGCGCGTCGCGCCGCACGATCTCCTCGACCATGGCGCGGAACCGGCGCTCCACGATCCTTCGCACCATCGGCATGCCGAACAAAGGGGGCACGGAGAATTCCGGTATGAAGCGTCCGGCGTAGTCGAGCTTCACTCCCGCATCCGACGCCTTGAGGTCGTAGTGGGTCTCCAGATCCCGGATGTTTCCGGAGATCCGGCGCGCGTCGATCCGGCGCCGCGGCGCTTCCACGACCTCGAGCACCACGTCGACCGGCTGCCGGTAGAAGAAGAATCCGAACTCGCCCTTCTGCTCCACCAGGATGCGGTTGCCGTCGCGCGACACGACGCGCGAGCTTTTCATGTCCGGGATGAATTGGGCGAGATTGTCGTAATCCGAGAGCACTTCCCAGGCGATTCGCGCATCGACCTGCATCAGGGCCGATGCGTCGACCGTGATGTATTCACCTTGCCTCTCGATCCGGGTCACGATTGCCTCGGCGGGAGCGGCGCGCACCGGGCCCGGCGCAACGGCGAGCGTGAAGAGCGTGAAGAAGAGAGCGGCGCCGAAGCGGGTCGGGGTCACGGACATGCTGACAGCATGCCGCAACGGCATCTTCCGCAGCAAGTTTTGCAGACTCACCCGGCGCTGGCGCCGGGCCTTTGCGGAAGGGCGAGGATCGCGTCGCGGTTGGTCCAGGAGATCGTGAGCGCTGCGGCCTCGCGATAAGGCAGCCATTTGAAGCGCAGGTGCTCGGTCGGATCGAGCGTGACGGGAAGCGGCTCGGGCACCGCCATGCTGAAGACGTGCTCGAGGTTGTGCGTGACTCCCGGGGCGTAGCGGCTGCTGTGCCTCTTGAAGATCTCGAAGCGGTTCTCGACGCCCCAGTCGCGCAGATCGTAGCGGGCCGCATCCAGGCCGGTCTCCTCGCGCACCTCGCGGATCGCCGCGTCGCGAAAGCGTTCGGCCTCGTGGACGAGGCTGCCCGTGACCGACTGCCAGAAGCCCTTCCAGCCGGCGCGCTCCATCATCAGCACCTGCAGGTCCGAGGTGTGGATCACCACGAGGACCGAACGGGGAATCTTGTAAACAGCAGTCATGGGCGGCTCAAGCCGCCGGCGTCTCCGGCCAGCCGGATTTCCAGCCGTCGGGCCCGGCGATGAGTGTCCAGAAGGGCCTGCCCTCTCCCCGCCAGTACTCGGCCGCCTCGGCCATCACTTGCATCGCATCCTTGAATTCGTGGCCGTGCCCACCGCAGAAATGCTTGCTTCTCTCGAGGATCACCACCCAGCCTTTCGCCTGCAGCCACGACAGGTCTTTGAGACCGCCCGCGAAGGCGTCCCAGTCGCCGGCAAGGCGCTCGGGGAACCGCATCGCCCTGGACGCATCGGCGAGGAAGTCTTCCTTGTCGTGCGCGTGGCCGATGTCGATATAGATCACCATGAATCCCGCCGCGGCTGCGGCGCGCGCAAGCTCGCGCGCGTCGGCGCCGAGCTGGAACACGCCCGCTTTCGCCGCGTCCCTGATCCACTCGGCCTTCACGCGTTCAATTCTCCGACTTGCGCAGGCGAATGTGCAGCTCGCGCAATTGTTTCTCCTCCACGGGCGACGGGGCATGCGTGAGCAAATCCTGCGCGCGCTGCGTCTTGGGGAACGCGATGACGTCGCGGATAGAGTCCGTTCCCGCCATCATCGCGACGATGCGGTCGAAGCCGAAGGCAATGCCGCCGTGCGGCGGCGCGCCGTATTGCAGCGCTTCGAGCAGGAATCCGAACTTCTGCTTGGCTTCCTCCGGCCCGATCGAAAGCGCGCGGAACACCTTCGACTGCACTTCCTCGCGGTGGATCCGCACCGATCCGCTGCTGATCTCGGCGCCGTTCAGGACCGTGTCGTAGCACTTGGCGAGCGCCTCACCCGGATTGCTCGCGAGCAAGTTCTCGTGGCCGTCCTTGGGTGCGGTAAACGGATGATGCATCGCGGTCCAGCGCTTTTCCTCCTCGTTGTACTCGAACATCGGGAAGTCCACCACCCACAGGGGTTTCCACCCGGCCTGCGCGTAGCCCTTCTCGTGGCCGATTTTCACGCGCAGCGCGCCGAGCGCGTCGTTCACGATTTTTCTCTTTCCCGCCCCGAAGAACATCAGGTCGCCGTTTTTCGCGCCGGATCGGTCGACGACCGCCTTCAGCGCCGCGTCCGACAGGTTCTTCACGATCGGCGACTGCATGCCCTCGCGCCCCTTGGCGATGTCGTTGAACTTGATCCAGGCGAGGCCCTTCGCGCCGTAGATGCCGACGAACTCGGTATACGCATCGATCTCTCCCCGTGTGAGCTCCCCGCCTTTCGGAATCAGAAGGCCAGCAACACGGTGGGCGGGCGTGTTCGCGGGCCCCGAGAACACTTTGAACTCGACGGATTTCATCACCTCGGTCAGCTCGGTGAGCTTCAGGGGCACGCGCAAGTCCGGCTTGTCCGAGCCGTACTCGCGCGTCGCCTCGGCGTAGCTCATCACCGGGAACGGATCGGGCAGCGCGACCCCGAGCGCTTCCTTGAACACGGAGCGAATCATGCCCTCGAAAATCGCCCGGATTTCCGTTTCTTCGAGAAACGAAGTCTCGCAGTCGATCTGGGTGAACTCGGGCTGGCGGTCGGCGCGCAGGTCCTCGTCGCGGAAGCACTTGGTGATTTGGTAGTAGCGGTCGTAGCCCGCGATCATGAGGAGCTGCTTGAACAGCTGCGGCGATTGCGGCAGCGCGAAGAACTCCCCGGGATGCACGCGCGAGGGCACCAAGTAGTCGCGCGCGCCCTCGGGCGTCGAGCGCGCGAGCATCGGCGTCTCGATGTCGATGAAGCCCTGGGCATCGAGATATTTCCTCACCGCCATGGCGACGCGATAGCGCAGCATCAGGTTCTTCTGCATGGGCTCGCGGCGCAGATCGATGACACGGTGCGTGAGGCGCACGGTCTCCGAAAGATTCTCCTCGTCCAGCTGGAAGGGCGGCGTAAGCGAGGGATTGAGGATCTCGATTGCGTGCGCGAGCACTTCCACTTCTCCACTCGCGATATTCGGGTTGGTCGTGCCCTCGGGGCGCCGGCGCACCACGCCGGTGACCTTCAGCACGAATTCGTTGCGGATCTTCTCCGCCGTCGCGAAAGTCGCCTTGCGGTCGGGATCCGAGACGACTTGCGCCAAGCCCTCGCGGTCGCGCAGGTCGATGAAAATCACCCCGCCATGGTCGCGGCGGCGGTGCGCCCAGCCGGCGAGCGTCACGGTTTGCCCCAGGAGCGCCGCGGAGAGCTTGCCGCAATAGTGGGTGCGCATGGGGGGCGGAGTATAGCAAACCGACAGTGGCGCGAATCTGCCGCCCGCTCTAGCGCGCTTCGCGTGAGCGCACCGTCGCGCCGCCGAGCATCATCGCATTGAGAAGCGACAGGGCGCAGCCCAAGGTCACGGTGAGCCCGATCGCCGACAGAACCGGGATGCGCGATGTTGCAAGGCACCCGAACGCTGCGAATGTGGTGAGAAAACACACCGACAAGGCGAGCGAGGTGCCCCGCTCGCTATCGGTTCCGGGTTCCGCCTGACTGAAAAACAGCGAGTAGTTGAGGCCGATGCCGAGCACGAGCAAGAGCGAAACCAGGTGGAACAGCGATAACCCGATCCCCAGCAGCGCGAGGCAGGCCACCGTCATCGCGATCGCCGCATACACCGGCAGCATGACCCGCAGCGCCTTGCGCAGGCCGCGCAGCCCGACGTACAGCAGCAAGGCAATCGCGAGCGCGCCCAAGCCCGCGAGCGCAAGGGCCTGGGAGCGGTAGCCGCCGATCAACCGGTCCGATTCGGCCTTGAGGTCGAGGAAGCTCGCGCGCGCCTCCTCCGGCAGCCGCTCGGCGAGCGAGCGCAGCCGCGCCGGGTCGCGCACGCCGCGCAGAGGAATGAGCGCATGCCATTCGCCGTCGCGCGTGGCGAGCAGCGACTGCGCCTTGAGATCGAGCCCGGTGCCGCGCAGGTCTTCGATCGTGAGCGGCGGGCCGCTCCGCGCCGCTTCCACGTCGCGCTCGAACGGCGCAAAGGCGTCGGCGCGATACGGCAAGCCTCGCAGCGCGCGCTCGAGCGTGCGGTGCAGCTCTCGCGCTTCGGGCAGCGCGGCGCGGCGAAGGGCCTGCGTCTTTTGGCTCGGCAGGTAGCGCGCCGCCAGATCGAATCCTTCGAGGATGCCCTCGTCCACCGCCTTGTGCAGAGCGAGCGCCGTTTGCTCGCTCTTCTCGAGCACCGCCTCGCGGCTCGCGGCCGTCGCGATCAGAAGATAACCCACGTCCGGGGCGCGCAGATCGGCGCTCAGCCGCTGGTGCAGCTCGCGCGCGGATTCGGGCAGCGGACTCAGATGCCCGAGGTCGTCGTCCCAGATCCGGTCGTGGCGCGCGACGATGAAAGCGAGCGCCGCGACAAGCAGCACCCAGGCGATCCACGCCGCGCGCCGCATCGCGAGCCCCGCGCGAACCAGGCTGAAGGGAAGCGCGCGCGGGGGCGGCGCTCCCCTGCCCGGCGCGAGTGCAGGCAAAACCCAGCGCGTCACCAGGCCCGCCGAGAGCACCCCGACCATCGTCAGCACGCCGAGCTGGGAGAGGCCCTGTAGGCTCGAGAGCAGCAGCGCGAGCGAGCCGAACACGGTGGTGAGCACGGCCAGGCGCAAGGTCGGCCAGACTCGGGCCAGGATTTCGAGGACCGATTCGCCGGCTTTCCGCTGCGTGAAGACGTAGGACGGGTAATCCACCGCTTCGCCGATCACGGTCGCGCCGAAGGCGAGCGTGATCCCGTGCACCGTGCCGAACAGCGCGCCCACCGCCGCGACTCCCACCAGCAGGCCCGTCAGCACCGGCAGCGCGGAGAGCGCCACGGGGCCGGGCGAACGGTATGCGAGAACCAGTATCAGGAGGACCAGCGAGCCCGCCACGCCCGTGAGCCAGCGGGTGTCGTGCTCGATCGCCGCACGCGTGCGCGCGGCAAACACGCCCGGCCCGCTGATCAACGCGCGGTATTCGGGAGGCGCCCCGGTACCTTGAAACGCGCCCATCACGGCGTCAGACGCCTCCTGCTGGCGCACCGCATCCATTCCGGAGGCTGCGGTCTGCGCAAGAAGGAGGGCACGAGCGCCGTCTCCCGAGAACCAGACGCCGTGCCGCGAGGCCGGCGCGCCCTGACCCGCGGCCTCGGCGAGGCTGCGCAATTCGCCCGTCGGATCGCGCGCAAGCGTCGCTTTGAACGCCATTCCCTCGAGCGTCGCGAGCCGTTCGAGGTTTTCACGCAGCGCGCGGGCGAGCGATTGCTCTCTGAAGCGCTCGGCGCTCACCGTCGGGCTCAGCAGATAGCGATGCTTCAAGCCCAGCTCGCGCGCGCCTTGAGTGAATTCCGCGGCACCGTTTATGACATAGTCGAAGCGCCGGTCGGCTGCGAGCGCGCGCGCGAGTTCGCGGGAGAGGCGCGCGAGCTCAGGTGGCGCGCCGCCCTCGATCGCGACCAGCATGGTGCGGGAGGCCACGCCTGCGCGCAGCTGCTCGACGAGGAGCCGTTCCAGGCGGCCGCCAGCGGCAGGGAGGAAGGCGGTCAAATCGCTGGTGAAGACCACGTGGCGCGCGGTCCACCACGCGCTCGCCGCGATGATCGCAAGCCAGGCGAAGAGCGCCGTGCGTCGATAGAGGCTCACGGGGACTCTTCGTGGATGGTCATCACCGAGCCGTCTCCGCCCGCCTCCAGGATTTCGAGGTGGGCGACGCGCGAACCCGAGCCGGAGATGCTTATACCTTTAACGACACTCGCGATCTCGACCTCCCTCGGGGAGAGCGCGAGCGTCCAGCGCTGCCTCGTGCCTCCCACCCTGACGGAATAGAGCCGTTCGAGCTCCGCGCCGTCGCCGGCGAGCGTCGCGCGCAGGCTCTCGACGAGCGCCGCGACGAGCGGCGCGTTCTGCAGCCTGACCTCGCGGATCTTGCCCTCGCGCTCGACAGTCAGCCGGTCGCCGTCCACGCTTATCACTTCCCTGAACGGCAGGGTCTGGCGTTTCTCGATCCGCGCGGGGCGCTCGTAGAACAAGGTGCCGGAAAGGTGCAGCGGCTTCTGCAGCACCGCGGCGCGCCTGACCTCGGAATACCGGGCCCGGCTCGTCTGCACCTGCGCGAGCTGCGCCATCAGCTGGGCGAAGTCCCAGGTTTCCTCCTGCGCCGCGGCCGGAAGCGAGGCAAGGAGCAGCACGGACGCCGCGCGCGCGATCCTAGCGCGGAGACCCGCTCCAGAAATCATAGAAATTGAACCAGTTGTAAGGCGCGAGGCGGCAGAAATGCTCCAGCCGCTCGGCGTAGCGCTGAACCCATTCGCGGGTCCACGCGGCCCGCTCGGCGCGGTCCGCGGTCGGCTCTTCGCAGAACGGCTCCAGGTGAATGACGTAGCGCTTGCCGCCCTCGTACAGGCCCGCGACCCAAAACACCGGTACGCGCAGGCTGAGGGCGAGTCGCAGCGGCCCCTGGGGAAAGACGGCATCACGCCCGAAGAACCGGCACGTGACCGTCTTGTCGGAGCCGGCCGAGCGGTCGCCGAGCATGCCGACGAGCTCGCCGCGCGAGAGGCATTCGGCGATCCGCAGCATGGTGTCGACCTCTCCGGACACGATGACGCGCTCACGCAGCGTTGGATCGAGCCGAGTGTTCAACACCTCGGTGATATTCGCGGCGTTCTCCTCGTACATCACCGTGTTGACGGACAAGCGGTGCTCGGGCGAGAGCGTGCGCAGCAGCTCGAAGCTGCCCAGGTGCGCTCCGACCAAAAGGCAGCCGCGCCCCTTGGCGAGCGTACGGCGCAGACGCTCCAGTCCCCTGACCTCGATGTCGAAGCGACCGAACCGGCCGGCGACGAAATACACGCGGTCGAGGACCGTCGTGGCAAAAGTGAAGTAATGCCGCCAGAGATCGGCCAAGCGCGGCGGCCGGCCGAGGGCGAGGGCGAGGTACTGGCGCGAAGAACTCCGCACGCGCGGCGAGAAAGCGAGGAAATAGCCGCAAATCGGATACAGCAGCAGGCTCGCGACGCGCCGGCCGCAGCGCAAAGCGAGCCACTTCATGAACCGCGTTGCGCTGCGGCTGCCCCGCTCCCGATGGTCGAGCCAGGGCGCCTTCGAGGGGGCGTTCATTTGCGGGCGGTCCGGCGCGGTGCGAGCTTGCCCGCGCGGACCACGGTTCGAACCACGTCGGCGAGGGGGCGGTGCTCATGATGCCGATAGCGCACGCGCCGGAAGACGTACTCGCCGACGAACAGCACACCCACCAGAAGATAATCGATCCCGTTCGCAAACAGCGACCAGGTTTGGGGCGTCGCCCACACCGCCAGCGCCGCGGCCGCAGCCGCCATGCTCACGAAAAACGCCGTCCACATGAGCGTCGAACGTCGCGTATAGCGCGCGAGATCCGGAGCAAGCTCCGTTCCGCGCACGAGGCGGGCGAACCAGCTGATCATCGGCTCCTCACCCGGCGCCAGGGTCCTTCCGAACCAAACGGCCAGAGCAAGATTGATGATGACGGGCGGAAGCCTCAGCAACGTGTCCGGTTCGGCGACGAGCGGCGCCGCTGCAAGGAGCGCGAAACCCGCCAAGCCCCACTGGCCCGGAAACGCCAGGACCACCAGCGCGGCGATGCACAGCCACGCCGCCCACGCCAAATAGGCGAGCCCCGTGGTAACCGCGGCATGTGTGAGGAGAGGGTAGGCAAGCAGCAGCACAACCGCAAGCCCACCCCGAGGAGCCCAGCGATGCATCGGGGCAACTCCTGTTTCAGTTACCGCTCTTCCAGACAAAATCGAGCTTCGTGCGCCAGGCGCGTCTGCGTTTCAGCCAGGCCGTCAGGCTCTCGCGCCAGTTGATGATCGAGGTAAAGTAATAGATGGTCTTGAAGACCAGGAGTGGACCCCGGATCGGTGTTTTGCCGAAGATGTCGGCCGAAAGCAGCGACAAAATCGCCTCCTCCAGCCGGAACGAATGGGTCGGCGACATGAACATCTGGCGCAGCGTCGGCGTGGTGATGCGGTAGATGAACCAGGAGAACGTCTTGAGACCGTGCCGGACGGTCCTTTCATAGCGGCGCAGGCTGCGCGCGGAGACATCGCCATTGCGTAACGCCTCATCGACGACCCCGGCGCCGAGTTCGCCGCTGTTCATCGCCAGGAACACGCCGCTCGAGAACACCGGATCGATGAACGCATACGCATCCCCGACCATCAGATAACCGTCGCCGGTCATGCGCGTTGCGCGATACGAAAAATTGCCGGTCGCGAGTGCCGGCGCCATGAGCTTCGCGTCCTTGAGGCGCTCGGCCATCATCGGGCACAGCGCGATCGTGTCGAGCAGGAATTGATCCACGCTGACCTTGCGACCCTTCATGTAATACGTCCAGCACACCGCGCCGACGCTCATCGCGCCGTCGCGCAGCGGGATCATCCAGTACCAGCCGTGATCGAACCAATAGACGCTGATGTTGCCCTCGTCACGGCCGGGACGGCGCACTGCGCCCTGGAAATGGCCGAACACGGCGGAGCTGTTGTGCACCGGATTGCGGCTCTTGATCTTGAAGCGATTGGCGAGGAAGGTGTCGCGCCCGGAGGCGTCCACCACAAAGCGTGTCTCCCAGCATTGCGCGTTGCCGTGCTCATCGACGGCGTGCACCAACGAGGTCGAGCCTCGCCGGAACTCGACTTCGGTGACCTTGACACCCTCGCGCACGTCGGTGCCTTTGGCGGCGCTGTTTCGAAGCAGCAGGTTGTCGAACTCCGAACGCCGTACCTCGTAAGCCGAGGGGTAGGACTTGTCCATGGCGTTGGCGAAATAATAAACGGCCGGCTTGTACCCCTCGTAATTGAATTCGGCGCCGGGCTTGACCAGTCCGATTCTGTCCACCTGATCGAGCACGCCCAGGCGCTGGAGCAACGGCAGATTGAGCGGCAGCAGCGATTCGCCGATGTGAAAGCGCGGATGGTGTTCTTTTTCGAGCAGCACCACCTTCCGGCCCTTTTGCGCCAGAAACGCCGAGATGGTCGAGCCCCCCGGGCCGCCGCCGATGACCAGCACATCGCATCGGTATTCCGGCGAGGGAGTGGTAAAAGCAGTAGGTACGCTGGTGCGCGCTGGGCTCGTCGGCATTCAAGCCTCCTCACACTATGGTTTGTCTGGTTGCTTTCTTGCGCCCGGCGGATCCGGCGTCACCACGCCCATCGAAATGACGTACTTCAGCGCTTCGTCCACGCTCATGTCGAGCTCGATCACGTCGGCCCTGGGCATCATCAGGAAGAATCCCGAGGTCGGGTTCGGCGTGGTCGGAACATAGACGCTCAAATACTCCCCGCGCAGGTGATTGGCGACGTCGCCGCCGGGTTTGCCGGTAAGGAACGCGATGGTCCAGCTTCCGGGACGCGGGTATTGCACCAGCAGCGCCTTGCTGAACGCCTGGCCGCCGGGCGCAAACAGCGTGTCGCTCACCTGCTTCACGCCGCTGTAGATGGTTTTCACCACGGGGATGCGGCCGAGGATGTTCTCCCAGAACAGAAGCAGCCGCTGGCCGAGGATGTTGGAGGCGAGCACGCCGGTCACGAACACGGTGACCACGGTGAGCACCACCCCCAGACCCGGAATCTGCCGGCCGAAGAGCGCCTGCGGCTGATATTGCGGCGGCAGGAGCAGCAGCGATTGATCCATCGTGGACACGATCAGGTCGAGCACCCAGATCGTGATCGCGAGCGGGATCCAGATCAAGAGCCCGGTGATGAGATATTTTTTCATTGAGCGCCGCCGCCGAGGTCGTGAGCACGCCTCACCCTCTCCTTACCGAGGCCTCATGCTACGAGGACGAACCGGCGCCCGAGACGGCAGGGGATTTCGAATCGCTCTTGCCGTCGGCCTTGGCGTCTGACTTCGTGTCCGGCTTCGCATCGGATTTCGTGTCGGATTTCGCGTCGGCCTTCGTGTCGGATTTAGTGTCGGTTTTTGCGTCGCCCTTGTCTTGGCCGCCGCTCTTCGCGGTCGGTTTCGGATTCTTGAAGTCGGTCGCGTACCAGCCGCTGCCCTTCAACTGGAATCCGGCTGCGGTCAGCATCTTGGAGAACGTCTGCCTGCTGCACTCCGGACAGACCGTGAGAGCCGGATCGCTGAGCTTCCGCAGGTATTCCTTCTGGAACCCGCAGGAAGAGCAACGATATTCGTAAATCGGCATGGAGCCTCCGAATGCAAGCCGTTGAATTATACCCCGCGAACTTACTTCGGAAGAATCGGGGCGTTCGGATGAGATTCAAGCCAGGCCGCGGTTGCCTTTCACGTTGATCAGACGCGGCACGTCGAGTTTGCGCGGCCTCACGATCTTCTGGTCGCGCAGGTACCGGGCGAACAGATCCCACATCGGTTCGCCGTCGTCGCGAACGACCTCGGCCACGGACGCCCAGCTCGCGACCTTGTATTTCTTGCCCGGCTCGACCGGACGCTCGCCGACGCGCATCTCGCCAATGCGCGCGCCCCTCCTTGCACCCGGCGTGCAGCTGTAGCGCATTCCGCCGATCCGCACCATGTCGCCGCCTTGCTGAAAATACGGATCCGGATTGAACAGGTTGTCGCAGATGTCCTCGAGGTTCGCCTTGATCGTCTCGCCGGTCATCTCCGTCACGACGACGTGGGGATAGGTGATCGCGGTCTGGTTCATGATCTGCTCGTAGGTGATCGCCTCGCCGGGAAGAATCGTGGTTCCCCAGCGAAAACCGGGCGAGAAGGCGATCTCTGCGCCCTTCGCTTGCATGAGCGCATCGAGGATCAACTGGTCCATGGTGCCGTTGAAATTCCCGCGGCGGTAGAGCAGCGTCTCGCTTAACGCAAGTCGCTCGGCGAGCTTCTCCCGGTACGGCGCGCGCTTTACCTCGATCAGCCCTGCCATGTCGCTGTCTGGGCGCAGCAGGTTCGCGAACACCGGCAACAGCCGGTAGCGATAGTCCGAGATGCGCCCGCCCTTGACGTCGAGGTCGAGCACCGCGAGAAACTTGCCGTGCGAGCCGGCGTTGGTGACGAGCGTCCTGCCTTTCGCGTTCGACACGACGACCGGGACCGGCACGCCGTCGTGGGTGTGGCCGCCCAGGATCACGTCGATTCCGGTGACGCGGGAGGCGAGCTTCAGGTCCACGTCCATGCCGTTGTGCGAGAGCAGGACCACGACCTGCGCGCCCGTTTTTCCTCCATTTCCCGCACGGACTTCGTCCGCGATCCGCTGCAGGCGCCGCTCCTCGATGCCGAACTTCCAGTCGGGGACGAAACGGCGCGGATGGGCGATGGGCGTATACGGGAACGCCTGGCCGATCACGGCGACCGGCACGCCGCCCAAGCTCCGGAGGGTGTAGGGCTTGAACACGGGGTCGCCGAAATCGCTGGTTTCGACGTTCTGCGCGAGAAACTCGACCCGCCCCGCGAAATCCTTTTCCAGCACTTGCTTGACGCGCTCCGCGCCGTAGGTGAATTCCCAGTGCCCGGTCATGATGTCCACCCCGAGGAGTTTCTGCACGTCTATCATGTCCTGCCCGCGCGTCCACAGCGCGGTCGCTGAGCCCTGCCAGGTGTCGCCGCCGTCGAGCAGCAGGCTCGTCCTTCGCTCGGCGCGCAGCTTCTTCACGAGCGTTGCAAGGTGCGCGAAGCCGCCGAGCTTTCCGTATTTCCTCGCCGCCCGCGCGAAATCGAGATGGGAGAAAGCATGCGCCTCGCGCGTGCCGGGGGAAATGCCGAAGCGCTCGAGCAGCGCCTCGCCGACCAGATGCGGCGGGCGGTTCGCGCCTTCCCCGACGCCGAGATTGACGCTCGGCTCGCGGAAGCTCACCGGCAGCAGCTGGGCGTGGCAGTCGGTGAAGTGCAGCAGCGATACGTTGCCGAAAGGCGGCAGGTCGTAGAACGCTTCGTCCCCTGCCTGCGGGCGCGCAGCCAGCGGAAGCCCGGCTGCCGCCGCGGCGGCGAGAGCCTGCAGGAATTCGCGACGCGACAGCGTCACTTGTTGACTGGGGAGTCCGGGTCGAGCAGGAGCGCCACGAGGTGCGTGATCTGCTCTTCGGTCAGCACGCCGTTGTGGCCGAAGCGCGGCATGTTGGAGCAGGCCGAGAACGCCTCGGCATTGTAGATCTTGCCGTAGGTGTACTTCTGGATCGCCTCGCTCGCACCACGCTGCTTGCCGAACTGGTAGAGGCTCGGGCCGATGGTGCCGAACGACAGTTCCTGCTTCGAGAGTTGGTGGCAGTTGTAGCAGCTGCCACCGGCCGGGCGGGTCGGGGCGTCGGTGAACTGTTTGCCGACGCCGCTTTGCGCGATTCGCTCTCCCTCGCGCCAGTCGCCCATGAGCTTTCCGGAGCTGGGATAGCGGAGGGTCGCTTGTTGCGCTTTTTCGATCCGGTCGCCCACCTCTTTCGACAATTCCCCGGCATGCTTGCTGCACAGCCTCTGCGCGTCATCCTGGCTCAGGCGATCGACCGTCGCCTGCCCGCGCGTCCTGAACGAGGCCTTTATCATCTCGGCCACCGCGCGCTCCGCCTCGGAATCGGAGGGCCGGGTCGCGCACCCGGCGACCCAGATACCGCAAAGCGCAAGCGCCAGAATCATTTTCGGCTGCATTTCGCCCCCTATCGCTTGATCGCCGGGGCGTCGAGGGTGCCGCCCTCGGCCTTGTTCGCGAGGTACGTTATCAGCGCGATCGACGCATCGGAAGCGAACTCCAGTTCCGGGAAGCGCATCTGACGGATGCACTCCCACATCCGCCATTGCATGGACCGCAACTCGCCCTCCGAGACGCGGTATCCAGGCCAGGTGCCGAATGCGCGTTGCGCGTCTTTGGCATTGGTCATTTTCGGCAGATTCTGCAACCGGATCCGCTTTCCTTCTTCGCCGTGGCAGGTGACGCAGCCGAAATCATACGGTCCGGCGCGGTAGTAGAAGAGCTTTTCGCCCGCTTGGTAGGCCAGGCGTTCTTTCGGATGGGACATCGGCGGCGTAATCTTCATCCCCCGCGATTCCGAGGCGATCCAGGCGACCAGGTCGGTCATGACCGAGCGTTGGCCCACGCCGGAATAGGGCTCCGTCGCGATCATTGGCGCGCCCGTGCCGGAGAAGGGGTTGCGCTTGGCTTCTTCAGGGGTGAACCCCTGCAGCGTCACCATGCAGGTCACGAGGCGCGACTCGAGGTCCTGCACCCGGCCGGTGTCGGCAAAGTAGCGCGGCAGCCGCACGTAGGCGCCCTTGACCACACCGGATCCGAGGCCGAGGTCGCAACGCTCGAGCGAGGAGTTCTTCGGTCCGCGCTTGCGCGTCCAGTGCTCGGCGCCGCGCGCCTCGTACAGCTCGGCGGGATTGCTCTCCTGCAGGAGCTGCCGGTAGCGCTCGATTTCCTTCAGCGTGTCCTGCTGGGCCGGGGAAAAGCACGGCAAGCTCGCCGCAAGCATCCCGGCCAGGACGCGCTGAATACCCATGACTCCCCTCCTCGTGGAATTTGCGCCGCCGCGAGCGCCGGCGTCAGCCGCCGGCAATGACCACCTCGTCGGTTCTCTTTTCGCCTTTGTTGTCGAGCCAGGTGATCGTCACCTTCTCGCCGGGCTTGCCGCCTTTGAAGCGAAAATGCAGAAAAGGATTGCGCGACACCGAGGTTCCCCACTGCGCCGACAGCACGGTCTTGCCGCCATGCGTTACGGTCACGTTCCGGATGAAATGCGCCGGAATGGCATTGCCGCTTGCGTCCTTGCGCAGGCCGGTTTCCATCTCGTGGGCCATCAGCACCTTCACCTCGACCTTGTCGCCGGTCATGTTGGCGCGGATGCGCATCGGGTCTGCCATATCAACCTCCGCATCCACCAATCGTTACTTTGATTTCCTTCACCGCGTGGAAGTACTTGCCGTCCGCTGCGACGAGCGCGTAGATATTCGACGTCTCCGCCATCTTGACGCGGGTGCTGACGAAGGGGTCGGTGCCGGCTGGAATCTCGAAATCCGCGGACAAGGTGTTCGGATTCTTCTCGATCAGGATGGCGATGGCTTGCGTCCGCGGGAGCTTGCTCTCCACCGCGACCGGCACGACCGCGCCGTTTTCCGCGATGTCCGGCGCGGTGATCTCGATTGCGCCGCTCGGGGTCGAGCCGCTGGCGCCCAGCGCCTTGACCGTCTCCGCGATGCTCTTCGTCTCGAACGCCGCCTTGTTCCATTCCTGCGCGAGCGCCTCGCCAGGCCGGATGATCCCGGCCGCGGCCGCCAGCGCGAGCACGCCGGCGCTGCCGCCAGCTTTCAACACCTCGCGCCGCTTGCCGTTCATCAAAACTCCTGAAAAACTCAAGAATCAAAGGTTCCCAATTTTACCTCGACCCCCACGCAAAAGCGACGGAAGCTCGTGGGTGAGCGAAGCTTTATTCGCGGATCGCTCTAGCCTGGTCGAAGTAAATGTAGCTCGCGCCGCCTCGGGTGAGAATCTTCGTCCTCAACTCGACGGAGTACGTCGTCAGGTTGGGATCAATGGTGTGGCGGTCCAGGTCGGTGGGGAGCTTAACCTTCAGCCCGGTCTTTTTTGAGGACCGGTGGATCTTGGCCGACACCGTGTATTCCGTGACGCGTGGTCCGCCCTTCAATGCCTCCTCAAGCACTCGCCCCTGAACGACAGGCATGTTGAACGCGAGGATGTGTGCCACCGTAGGCGCAATGTCGACGTTCGCTGTAGGGAGCGTGTTATGGATGCCCGACTTGAAGTCTGGCCCATAGGCCATCATGGAAATGTGCGTGTCGGTTGGCGAGAAACTGCCGTGGTCACCCCTGCGGTTGACCGAGCTCGCGTAGCTGATTCCAGTGCGGCCTGCCACGGCCACGTTTTCGTCGAATGCGAAGCTGACGATGATGTCTGGCGCACGGCCGGCGACCGCGTTCTCCGTCTTGATGAGGCTCATGGGCAGCGTCCCCGCGACGTCGCCATACTTGTCGCTCACGAAAATTGCGCCAAATTGCACGCGGCTCTGGAGGCTCACCACAGCGGCCTTGACGGTGTCGGGGTTGCCATCCGGGATGAAGAGGTAATCGCTGCCCGCGTTCGCGGCCACGACGACGCCACCGGCGGGAACCGGCTTCGGCACCAAGTACTTTGGCGAGGTGTACTTTTGCGCTTTACCACAAGCGCTTCCATCCGCGTCGTTCTTGGTGGGGTGAACGTGAGTGCCGTCGAACAGGATGCCCGACAAGGTCGGTATGTCGCGGCAGCCTGCGCCATCGTAGGCCTTCAGCCCGTCCCGGGTGAGCAACTCGGCCGTCCGCACGAAGCCAGAGACCGAGTATCCATAGGGATCATGCGAGCCGACGCCGCCATCGACAATTCCTCGCAACGGGTAGTGGGTGATATCGCCGGACACCGTGCTGTGATTGTGGTCCTGAGTGATGATGATGTCAGTGCTCTGCTCCCAGCCGAGCTGGCGGATCTTGTCCGTGACTCGGCCCAAGATCTCGTCGTTCAACTTTGTTGCATCGATCGAGTTGTACGTCCCGGGCCCGTATGCGTGATTCGTCGCGTCCGGCTCCTTCGACCAAAAGACCGTGAGATCCGGCTTCTTATTCGGAAGAATGTAATTGACGAACACGTCGGTCAGATACTTGAACCCACGTCGAGAAAGGGCGCCAGAGCGGTCGAGCGGATTCGCGGTCTGCCCATCCTTGAGCTTCTGAATCGCAATGCCAGCCGTCGGGTCACCGTTGTCATTGGCGAGCGCCAACGCACCCGCGTCGTAGGCATTGATGGTGTTCCTCGGAAGCGCATAACCGGCTTTCTGGAGTTCTTTCGCGAAACTGAGCGGCATCGCCGCATCTTCATCGAGGATGATGTCCCCTCGCTTGTAATCCTGGATGAAGGCGGCCCCGAACTTGCCGACGGCCGCTGTCGACAGTCCTTTGGCCTGCGCCGCTTGAAGCATCGTCGAAACGAGCGTGAGCTTGCCCTGGTACGATTCCCGCACGGCTTCGACGACCCCGAAGTCCTCGATGAACGCCGGGGCGGAAAAATCGATATCGACTCCCTTCGCGTTCTTTCCCCTCGCGCTCGGGGCGTACACCACGTTGCCGTAGAACCCATGCGCCCCTGAATACGTTCCAGTCGCAATCGACGCTGAGTTCATCATGGTGAAGGTTGGATATACGGCGTGGTGATCCGCGAACACGACCCCAGATCGAGCGAGGGCGAAGTAATTCGGCATGTTTTCCGGAGTTACGTCGTCAGCTCGAAGTCCATCCCAAACAAAGATGATGACTCGTCGCGCAATTGAGCCTGCGTCCTGTGCTCCAAGACCATCTCCCGGTCCGAGCACTAGGAACGATAAAGCGGTCAGGAAAAGAAGCGTTCTTATCTTCATGGTTCTCCTCGTAATACTGGTATGTCAGGAACATTGAAAGCAAGCTTGCGCAGGAAGTCCCGAAGAAACGGCTAAGCTTTGGCGAAGGATGCGAAACACAGCATAATTCAGCACGTTGGAATCAAGGTCACCTTGAGGCCGAATCATGCCCGTTGGCACTGAACCCCCTCCCGCGCAGAACAGGGAGAGATTGCGGGTCGGCAACTGGATGGTCGAGCCCGCGCTGAATCAACTCTCGGCCGCGGGCAAGACCGTGAAGCTCGAGCCCAAGGCCACGGCAGCTCTAATCTACCTCGCGAACCGGCCCGGGCAGGTAGTGAGCCGGGAAGCGCTGCTTTCAGCCGTGTGGCCCGGCGTGGTTGTGGGCGACGACTCCCTCACCCAGGTCGTCATCAAGTTGCGCAAGGCGCTTGGGGATGCGCCCGAGGACCCGGTTTACATCCAGACGATCTCGAAGGGGGGCTACCGGCTGGTCGCCCCGGTGGTCCGGCCGGCGGAGATCTTCTCCGCACCGGCTCGGCCGGATTCGGGACACTTGTACGCCGAGCGCAAGCGACGCGTCCCGTGGATGGCGGGAGCCGGCATGGCCGCACTGCTGCTCGCTGCGGCCGGAGCGTGGTGGATCAAGGGCGAGCGCGTAACCCCGATGGCAAGCACCGAAGCGGCCCGCCTGGCGCAACCGACCGTTGCCATCAGGCCGTTCGAGGCGCTGGGCAACGATCCGCAGGAGGTGCTCCTGGCTCGTGGCGTCACGGCGGACCTCTTGACCGACCTGGCGAAGGTGCCCGGGCTCTGGATCATCGGATTTGCGCCCATGGACGGCCGAGCGGGCGGCGAGGCGCCGAGCGACGCTCCACCGGTTCGTTATATCGTGTCCGGAGCCGTTCAGCGCGTCGACAAGCACCTGCGGCTGCACGTCCATCTCACGGACGCGGAGACGGGAAAACAGTTGTGGTCCGAGCGTTTCGACCGCACGCCGAGCGACCTCTTCGCGATCCAGGACGAGCTTGGACCAAAGATTCTCCGCATGCTGCCCGCGAAGGTCAGCAAAGCGGAAATTCAGCGCCTGGCGCAGCGTCACACCCGTAATCTGGAAGCCTACGAATATTTCCAGCGCGGGCAGGCGGCGCTGCTCATCCGGCAAAGAGCGGGAAACGAGACCGCTCGCGAAATGTTCCGGCGCGCCATCGAGCTGGACGCGGCCTTTGCTCGTGCGTATGCAGGGCTCGCACTGACATACGCCGCGGACTATCGTAATCAGTGGAGCGGAAACGGGGCCGCCGCGCTCGACCGGGCATTCGATATGGCCCGGACTGCGCACCAGATCAACCCGGACGTTCCGGAGACTTACTGGGTGCTCGCCTACGTGCACGCGCAGCGGCGCCAGCACGAGCAGGCGCTGAGGTACTTGGAGACCGCCGTGCGCCTATATCCGTCATTCGCTGACGGCTATGCGCTGATGGGCAGCATCAACACGTTCGTTGGACGTCCGGCAGACAGCGTACCGCTCATACGCACCGCGATGCGCCTCGATCCGAAGTCGGGCTATCTCTATTTTCTCGTGCTCGGTCGGGCCTATCTCTTCCTCGGCGACCTGGAGCAGGCCCGGGTCAATCTGGAAGAGGCGTTAAGGCGTAACCCGGAGTACCTTGAAACGCATGTATACGCGGCAGCCTTGCACGCTGCAGCCGGGAACAAAACGTCAGCGGCTTGGGAAGCAGAAGAAATCCGCGCGCTTCAGCCGGGCTTTTCCGGTCGCCACTGGGTGGAAAGCTATCCGATGACGGACAGCCCACAGAAGAGGAAATTAATGCAGGCGCTTGCTGAGGCCGGGTTATAAAGGTCGAATCCTGTGTTAGGGTGGTGAATCTGTCTCACGAACAGGACGGAGAACCATGCTTTTGCAGGGATCCGCGGCGCTAGTGATCCGGACCGGGCTGCAGGCCGCTTACGCATGCCTTGTCGTGTATGCGGGGCTGTTCGTCTTCGGTCTGATGTGCTTGATCTGGTCCGGAACGGCGGGGCTGCTCTCTCACCTGCTGTCGCGGGGGCGGGGGAGAGTGCTCGGGCGCTGGGTCACGAGCTATGGATTCCGCTGCTATCTCCAGCTGCTCGCGCTGACCGGCGTCTTTCGCTTCGACCTGCGCGCGCTGGACTCCTTGCGCGGCGCCGGACCCTTGATCATCGCGCCCAACCATCCCAGCCTTCTGGATGCGGTGATGGTCCTCTCGCGCCTGCCCAATGTGGCCTGCGTGATGAAGGCCGAGCTGATCAACAATCCGATTTATGGAGCTTCAGCGCGCCTGGCCGGCTACATACGCAACGACGAGTTCATCGGAGGCGTGACCGAGGCGGTGGAGGACCTCCGGGCCGGCGGTCAGCTCCTAGTCTTCCCGGAAGGAACCCGCACGACGCGTCGGCCGGTGAATCCTCTGAAGGGAGGAGCGCCTCTCGTCTCGAAGCGCTCGGGCGTTCCCATCCAGACGGTATTGATCGAGACCACGTCGGCCTTTCTGTCGAAGGGCTGGGCGCTTCATCGCGTCCCTCCGGTGCCGGTCTCCTACCACGTCCGGCTGGGAAGGCGATTCATGCCCAGGGATAACTTGAGAGAGACGATCGCGGAACTGGAAGCCTATCTCGCATCCGAGCTCGGCCGCGGAAAGGGCATGGATGCCGCCGGCGAACCCTTGACGCAGCCGCAGAACGCCCGGCTCGACGAACGCTGAGGACTGGATGAAGGAGGCTTCCCGGAGTCACCTTGTCCTGATTCCAAGCTACAACCCCGGCGAACGAGTCTACGAGACGGTCCAGGCGGCACGGCGTTTCTGGAACCCGGTGTGGGTGGTGGTGGACGCGAGCACCGACGGCACGGCCGAAGGATTGCGCGAGAGGGCCAGGGCCGATCCGGGTCTGAAGGTGATCGTGTTGCCCAGGAACCGCGGCAAGGGCGCCGCCGTCCTTCACGGCATCGAGCTCGCCCATGAAGCCGGTTTCACGCACGTTCTGACGATGGATTCGGACGGACAGCACCCGAGCGAGCTGATCGGCGAGTTCATGGCGGCTTCCGCGGCCGAGCCTTCCTGCATGGTGCTGGGCGTTCCGGTGTTCGACGCAAGCGCGCCGAATCTGCGCGTGAAGGGGCGTCGCGTATCCAACTGGTGGGCCAACCTGGAAACGCTCTGGACCGGAATCGGCGATTCGCTGTTTGGCTTCAGGGTGTACCCGATCGCGCCCCTGCGCAAGGTGATGCGCAAGCAGTACTGGATGCGGCGCTTCGACTTCGACCCGGAAGCGGTGGTGCGAATGTGCTGGCTGGGGGTGCGCCCGCTCAACAAGCCCGCGCCGGTGCGCTATTTCCAACCCGGCGAGGGCGGCGTGTCGCATTTCAACTACTGGCGCGACAACGCGCTCCTGACCTGGATGCACGTCCGCCTGCTCCTCGGCTTCGTGCTGCGACTGCCGGCACTGGCGATCCGGCGGCTGAGAACCTCGTGATTCGCCCGCGCGCGGGATTCAATGAGCCGCGCGGAATGCCAGCACCGTGTTGCTGCCCCCGAATGCGAAGGAGTTGGACAGCGCCGCCCGCAGGCTCGTGCGCAGAGGTTCTCCGGTGATGTGGCGTACACCGGTGCACTCGCGATCCACATCGTCCAGATACGCGGTCGGCGGGGCCTCCTGTGACATCAGCGACAGGACGGTGATGATGGCCTCGATCACCCCGGTTGCGCCGAGCATGTGCCCGTGCATCGATTTCGTGGCGCTGACCGCGACGGCCGGTGAACGCGATCCGAAAACGCCGCGAATGGCCGCGATCTCGATCGGGTCGCCTTCGCGCGTCGCTGTGCCGTGCGCGTTGATGTAATCGATCTCCTCGGGCGCGAGGCCGCCGTCCTGAATCGCCATGCGCATGGCGCGCATCTGCCCGTCCACATTGGGTCGGACGAGGTGATCATGATCGGAGGTGTTGCCGCACCCCGCGAATTCGGCGTAGATCCTCGCTCCTCGCCGGACCGCGTGGTTCCAGTCCTCGAGGATCATTGCGCCCGCCCCTTCGCCGAGCACCAGGCCCTGCCGATCGGAACTGAAGGGGCGGCAGGCGCGCGGGGCGGATGCCTCGTCCCCCAAGGCAAGAATGCGCATCGCTTCCCATGCACGCACGACGCCGTAGGAGAGCGGCGCCTCGGAGCCGCCGACGACCATCAGCGTCGCCTCGCCCGAGCGGATCTTCGGCAAAGCTTCGCCGATCGCGACGGCCGATGAGGCGCAGGCGACCGAATACGTCGCGCTGGAAGCCCCCAGGCCGAGCTGAATCGATATGTGGGAGGCGGCCGCGTTGCTCATTCCGAGCACGACCGAAAGCGGCGGCACGCGCTCGCGACCGTTACGCAACAACTCGATATAGCCGCTCTCGAAGGTGAGCGTACCGCCCAGTGCCGTCCCCCAGGAGACACCCCAGTCGTTTCGCGGCGCATCCTTGGTCCGGGGAAGCCCGGCATCGCGCCACGCCGAAAGGGCCGCGGTGGTCCCGAGCTGGCTGTAGCGGTCCATGGTGTAGGCAAGCGACCGGCCAAGCGCGGAGTCGGCGTCGAAATCCGCGCAGCGAACCGCCGGGACGGATAGCGGCCTGGTTACCTTGTCCTCGCGAGTGTAAAGCCGGATCGCGGATTCACCGCTCAGCATCCGGCTGAAGAAGTCCGCAAGGTCTCCGCCGAAAGGGTTGACGAGCCCCAGGCCCGTGACCGCGACGCGCCGCGCGCCTGCCATTCAGACGCCGTTTCCGGCTGTGACCTTATCCACGATCCCCAGCAAGTCACCGACGGTCTTGGGTCGCGGAATGTCCTGCGGTATCTTGACGCCGAGCCTGTCCTCGAATTCGAACAGCAGTTCGAGCAGCAGGAGCGAATCGACCTTGAGTTCCTCGAGCAAGGCTTCGGGCGTCACGCGGGCGGGATCGATGTTTTCGCGCTTGTGCAGGAATTCACTGAGGACACTCAGGTTGTCTGGTTTCATGATCGCAAATGAATAGGTGCTGGAAAATTCATTATAAGCGCTCCGCCTTCGACTCGGCGGTCCGGCGCTGGCGCTGGTAGAGGCCTAGCCGGCGCCGCGGCGCGGAGTAAAACTCTTTGAAACAGGCCGCGCACGCTCGAGGAAGGGTTGGGCCCTTCCTCATCGTAACGGGCGCGGCCGGTCGTCTACGGCTAGAACGGGATATCGTCTTCCATGTCGTCGAACTTGCCCGCCGGTTTCTTGGCGGCCTTGCCCTCGCCCGCGGTGGCGGGCTCTTTCGCTTCCCGGGCACCTGCGTCGCCCGCTCCTTGCCGGCTGCCGAGCATCTGCATGCGGTCGGCGATGATTTCGGTGGTCGTGCGTTCCTTCCCTTCCTTGTCCTGCCACTTGCGCGTGCGCAAGGATCCCTCGATATAGACCTGCGACCCCTTCTTCAGATACTCGCCGGCGATTTCCGCGAGCCGGCTGAAGAACACCACGCGGTGCCATTCGGTACGTTCCTGCTTTTCGCCGCTCGTCTTGTCTTTCCAGGTATCCGTGGTGGCGACCGAGATGTTGGTGATCGCTCCGCCCTCCGGGGCGTAGCGCGTCTCGGGATCGCGCCCCAAATTGCCTACCAAAATGACTTTGTTGACCGATGCCATTTAACTTTCTCCTCCGATAATTTCCGTCGCCGTCCGCTCGTCGAACGATCCAGGATACACCGTTAATCGGGCAATGCCTTCTTCGGGCACCACCACCGCCTCCCGCACACCGCGCAGACGAACGAGCTTCTCGCGCAGCGCGACCGCATCGCCCCCGGCACGCATGCGATAGGTCCGCTCCGCGGAATCGCCCGCATGCGCATGCCAGAGGCCGCTCCCAGCCATAACGCAATAACCGCGATTCCGAATACAAACACCGAAGCCTCCCCGAAATGCTGCGCCAGCCCGCTGCACGATCACGCCTTCGAAGAAAGCGTGTCCAGCTCGCCGGCGGCGCGGGCCTTCTTCCCATACACCCACTCGAACAAGGGCGAGGCCATCAGCGTGGTCACGATGGCCATCAAGACCATGATGGAAAACAGCGCCGGTTGGATGATCCCTTTCTGCAAGCCGATGTTGAGAATGATCAGCTCCATCACACCCCGCGCGTTCATCAGAGAGCCCACGGCCAGTGCGGTCCGGTTGTTCTCGCCTGCGAGCCGTGCGGCGGCCCAGCAGGCCACGCCCTTGGCCACGATCGAGGCGACCAGCACGACCGCGGCGATGAAAAGGAGCTCGGGGCTCGCCACCATGTCGAGCCGCGTGTTCAGGCCCGAGAACGTGAAGAACATCGGCAGCAGGAACACCACGGCGAGCGGTTCGAGCTGCCGCCTGAGCTCCTGGGTGAGGAAACCCCGCGGCATGACCGCCCCGAGCATGAAGCCCCCGAATACGGCGTGGATGCCTGCCGCGTCCATCGCCCATGCGGCGAGCATGAGGAGTATGAGCACCACGCCGAGCAACCCGGGGCTGATCCCGCGTTCGGCTTCGGCCAATCGGCCCAGGGGCGATAGCAGCCTGCGCCCGGCGAGCACCATGAGCAGCGCATAGCCGATCCCGCCTGCGAAAGCCTTCACCGCCACCACGGCTCCGCCGCCGAAGCTCGCGAGCACGACCGCGAACACGCACCAGGCCGCCGCGTCGTTGATCGCGCCGGCCGCGAGCACGAGCGTGCCCAGGGCCGTGCCGGTGAGGCCGCGGTCGTGGATGATGCGGGCAAGCACCGGAAAAGCCGTGATCGCGATGGCCGCGCCGAGGAACAGAATCGCTTCGAACGTGCGCGTCTTCCCGGAGAAAAGCCCCGGTACCTCCACCAGCCAGAGCGCGAGCGCCGCGCCGATGATGAAGGGCACCAGCACTCCGGCGAGGGATACCGAAACGGCGCTGCGCATGCGGCTGCGGAAAAGCTCCGTATTGAACTCCACGCCGACCAGGAACATGTAGAGCCCGATGCCGAGCTGCGCGAAGACGTAGAGCGTCTTGAGCGATTCCGGCGGGAACAGGAACTGCTGCGCCCCGGGCCAGAAGAGCCCGAGCAAGGACGGCCCGATGAGCACGCCCGCGATCATTTCGCCGATGACTTGCGGCTGGCCGCAGCGCCGCGCCACCCAGCCGACCGCCCGGCAGGCCGCCAGAATGAAGAACATCTGGAGGAAGAACGCAACGGAAAGCTCGGCTGAAGTCATGGGGGTAGCGTAGGTACCGCGGAATTTCGTATAGTAGCGGGTTTGGCCTTTCTCCTCGACCGGCTTTGATGGACCAGATCCGCATCCGCGGCGCACGCACGCACAACCTGAAGAACCTGAACGTCGATTTGCCGAGAAACCGGCTGATCGTGATCACGGGACTGTCGGGCTCCGGAAAATCCTCTCTCGCCTTCGACACGCTCTACGCGGAGGGCCAGCGCCGCTACGTCGAGTCGCTCTCGGCCTACGCGCGCCAGTTCCTGCAGCTGATGGAAAAACCCGACGTCGATCTGATCGAGGGCCTCTCGCCCGCGATCTCGATCGAGCAGAAGGCGGCGAGCCACAACCCGCGCTCGACCGTGGGCACCATCACCGAGATCCACGACTACCTGCGACTGCTGTATGCGCGCGTCGGGACCCCTTACTGCCCGCAGCACAAGCTGCCGCTGCAAGCACAGTCGGTGTCGCAGATGGTCGACCACGCCCTTGCACTGCCCCAGGATACGAGGCTCATGATCCTCGCCCCCATCGTCGCGAGCCGCAAGGGCGAGCAGCACGAGCTGGTCGCGGAGCTGCGCGCGCAGGGGTTCGCGCGCCTGCGCGTCGACGGCAAGGTGCACGAAATCGACTCCGTGCCCAGGCTCTCCAGGAACGTGAAGCACTCCGTGGACGTGGTCGTCGACCGCCTGAAAGTGCGCCCCGACGCGAAACAGCGCCTGGCGGAATCCTTCGAAACGGCGCTCAAGCACGCCGACGGCCGCGCCGTGGTGCTCGAGCTCGATTCGGGCCGCGAGCACCTCTTCTCGGCGCGCTACGCCTGCCCGGTCTGCGACTACTCGCTGCCCGAGCTCGAGCCGCGCCTGTTCTCCTTCAACAACCCCATGGGCGCCTGCACGGAGTGCGACGGCCTGGGCACGATCACTTTCTTCGATCCGAAGCGCGTGGTCGCGCACGCGGGCCTCTCCCTCGCGAGCGGCGCGATCAAGGGCTGGGACCGGCGCAACCAGTTTTATTTTCAGATGCTCACGAGCCTCGCCGCGCATTTCCGGTTCGATGTCGAGGCGCCGTTCGAGAAGCTCCCCGAGCCGGTCCAGACGCTCGTGCTCCATGGCACTCAGGAGAAAATCCCGTTCTCCTACTTGAGCGAGCGCGGCCGCACGGTGGTGAAGGAGCACGCCTTCGAGGGCATCCTGCCCAGCCTCGAGCGCCGCTACAAGGAAACAGATTCCCTGGTGGTGCGCGAGGAGCTTGCGAAATACCTGAACACCAAGGCCTGCCCCTCGTGCGGGGGGACGCGGCTTCGCCCGGAAGCGCGGAACGTCAAGATCGACGACCGCGCGATTTTCGAGGTGAGCGGGCTCCCCCTGAAGCAGGCGCTCGAATTCTTCCGCCAGCTCAAGCTCGAAGGGAGCAAGCAGGCCATCGCCGAGAAAATCGTCAACGAGATCATTGCGCGGCTCAACTTCCTCAATAACGTCGGCCTCGACTATCTGTCGCTCGACCGCGCCGCGGACACGCTCTCGGGCGGCGAGGCGCAGCGCATCCGCCTCGCCAGCCAGATCGGCTCGGGGCTCACCGGCGTCATGTACGTGCTCGACGAGCCCTCGATCGGCCTGCACCAGCGCGACAACATCCGCCTCCTCGCCACGCTCAAGCACTTGCGCGACATCGGCAATACCGTGATCGTGGTCGAGCACGACGAAGAGGCAATCAACTCGGCCGATCACGTTCTCGACATGGGACCGGGAGCGGGCGAGCACGGCGGCGAGGTGGTCGCGGAGGGCACACCCGAGCAGATCCGCAGGAACCCGGCCTCCCTCACCGGCCAGTACCTCTCCGGCGCGCTCGAGATCGCCGTGCCCAAGAACCGCCGCCGCTTCGACAGGACGCGGGTCTTCAGGCTGCGCGGGGCGCGCGGGAACAATCTCAAGAATATCGACCTTGCGCTGCCGGTGGGCCTGTTCGTGTGCGTCACCGGCGTCTCGGGTTCGGGCAAATCGACGCTCATCAACGACACGCTGTATCACGCCGTCGCGCGCGAGCTCTACGGTTCGACGCACGAGCCCGCCGCGCACGATTCGCTCAAGGGGCTGGAATTCTTCGACAAGGCGGTGAGCGTCGACCAGAGCCCGATCGGCCGCACCCCGCGCTCCAACCCTGCGACCTACACGGCGCTCTTCACGCCGATCCGCGAGCTTTTCGCGGGCGTGCCGATGGCGCGCGAGCGCGGCTACGGGGCGGGGCGCTTCTCCTTCAACGTCAAGGGCGGGCGCTGCGAAGCCTGCCAGGGCGACGGCGTCATCAAGGTCGAAATGCATTTTCTGCCGGACATCTACGTGCCCTGCGACACCTGCCACGGCAAGCGCTACAACCGCGAGACGCTCGAAGTGCAGTTCAAGGGAAAGAACGTCCACGACGTTCTGCAGATGACGGTGGAATCCGCGTACGAGTTCTTCAACGCGGTCCCCGCGGTGGAGCGCAAACTCCAGACCCTGCTCGAAGTGGGCCTCGGCTACATCCAGCTCGGCCAGCCCGCCACCACGCTCTCGGGCGGAGAGGCGCAGCGGGTGAAGCTCTCGCTCGAGCTCTCCAAGCGCGACACCGGACGCACGCTCTACATCCTGGACGAGCCGACCACCGGCCTGCACTTCAAGGACATCGACCTGCTGCTCTCGGTGCTGCACCGCCTGCGCGACGCGGGCAATACCGTGGTCGTCATCGAGCACAATCTGGATGTGATCAAGACCGCCGACTGGATCATCGACCTCGGCCCCGAGGGCGGCGAAGGCGGCGGGCGCATCCTCGCTCAGGGGACGCCCGAGGACGTGGCCGCCCTGGACGCGAGCTTCACCGGCCGAACCCTGCGCAACGTGCTGGAAAAAAGGGTGAAGCGCGCGGCGTAGCCTAGCGCTTCGCCTTCTTCGCCCCCGAGGGCTCGGGCAGTACCGGGCGCCCCGGCCGCGTCAGGACTTCCGGCTGCAGGATCTCGTCGAGCTCGTCCTTCGAGAGCAGTTTTTTCTCCAGAACCAGATCGTATACGGTCCTGCCGGTGGCGAGCGCCTCGCGCGCCACTTCGCTCGCCGCGGAATAGCCGATATAGGGATTGAGCGCGGTCACGAGGCCGATCGACTCCCGGACCGTCCGCGCCATGCGCTCCCGGTTCGCCGTGATTCCGGTCACGCAGCGCTCGCGCAGGGTGTCGCACCCGTTGCGAAGATGCATCAGGCTCTTGAACAGGCTGTGAGCGATGACGGGCTCGAAGGCGTTCAGTTGCAGCTGCCCCGCTTCCGCGGCAAAGCTCACCGTCACGTCATTGCCGATGACCTCGAACGCGATCTGGTTCACGACCTCCGGGATGACCGGATTGACCTTGCCGGGCATGATCGACGATCCGGCCTGGACCGGAGGCAGGTTGATCTCGCCCAGGCCCGCTCGCGGGCCCGAGGACAGAAGCCGCAGGTCGTTGCAGACCTTGGAGAGCTTGACCGCGATCCGTTTCAGAACGCCCGAGAGCTGCACGTAGGCGCCCGCGTCCTGCGTCGCTTCGACGAGATTCGGAGCCGTCACGAGCCGGATGCCGGTGAGTTCGGCGAGCCGCTGGCACACCAGCGCCGCGTAATCGGGGTGGGCGTTGATGCCGGTGCCGATGGCGGTCGCTCCCAGATTGATTTCGGTGATGAGCAGCGCCGCCTCCCTCAAGCGCTCTTCGTCCTCCTCAAGCATCACGGCGTACGTGGTCAATTCCTGGCCGAGCGTCATCGGCACGGCGTCCTGGAGCTGCGTTCGCCCCATCTTCAGCACGTCGCTGAACTCCTGCGCCTTGGCGCTGAACGCAAGGCGGAGCTCCCGCATAGCTGCGCCGAGGCGGCCGATCGCGAAATGCAGCGCCACCTTGACGGCCGTCGGGTAGACGTCGTTGGTGCTCTGGCTCATGTTGACGTCTTCGACCGGATGCAGATATGAGTACTCGCCGCGCCCGTGGCCGAGCAGCTCGAGCCCGCGGTTGGCGATGACTTCGTTGGCGTTCATGTTGGTCGAAGTGCCCGCCCCGCCCTGGATGACGTCCACGACGAACGGGTCGAGGAGCTTGCCTCCGCGGATCTCCTCGCAGGCTCGCGCGATCGCATCGGCCTTGTCGTCCGGAAGCAGTCCGAGGGCATTGTTCGCGAGCGCAGCCGCCTGCTTGACGCACGCGAGCGCGCGCACGAGGTCCGGGTAGATGGAGATCGCAGTCCCCGTGATGGGAAAGTTTTCCAACGCGCGCAACGTGTGGATACCGTAATAAGCGTCGGCAGGGACCGCCCGGTCGCCCAGGAGATCGTGCTCGATGCGCGTCGGCGCCTGGCTCATGTCGCGCTCCTTCTCAGACAGGAGATCAAATTCTAATCCGCCCGGGGCGCTCTGCCCTTCCGCGGTCGCCGGTGTCGCTTGGACAAGGAACGGGGGACTCCCGTAGAATCGTGCAGCCTCCCCACCATCCAGCCCCCGACTCGAACGGCCCACAAGGAGACTGACATGACCCGACCGATCACCCTGATTCTTGCCGCACTGGCTGTGGCCGTTGCAGTTCCCGCGGGCGCGCAGGAAGGCACTCTAAAAAAGATCAAGGACAGCGGCTCGATCACCATCGGCCACCGCGACGCCTCGATCCCGTTCTCCTACTACGACGACAAGCAGCAGCCGGTCGGCTACGCGATCGACCTGTGCCTGAGGATCGTCGACGCGGTGAAGGCCGAGCTGAAGATGCCCAAGCTCGACGTCAGGTACCAGCTCGTCACCTCGGCCAACCGCATTCCGCTCATGGCGAACGGCACGATCGACCTGGAATGCGGCTCGACCACCAACAACCTCGCGCGCCAGGAACAGGTTTGGTTCACGATCACTCACTTCGTAACCGCCAACCGCTGGATCGCGAAGAAGTCCGCGAACATCCGCTCGCTCTCCGACCTGAAGGGCAAGACCATCGTCTCGACCGCGGGCACGACCAACATCAAGCAGATCACCGAGATCAACGGAGCGCAGAACCTCGGCAGGTCGAGACCGGCCGCGCCGTGGCGTTCGTCATGGACGACATCCTGCTCTACAGCCTCGCCGCGCAATCGCGCAGCCCCGGCGACTATGCGATCTCGGCCGAAGCGCTCTCCGTCGAGCCTTACGGCATCATGCTGCGCAAGGACGACGTTTCGTTCAAGAAGGTGGTCAACGCCGCGATGACCAGCCTCTACAAGTCGGGCCAGATCAACCCGATCTACGAGAAGTGGTTCCTCAAGCCGGTACCGCCGAAGGGCATCAACCTGAACGTGCCGATGAGCGATCAGTTCAAGCGGGTGCTCGCCAACCCCACGGATTCCGGAGACCCCGCCGCCTACAAATAGCGTTTCAGGGAGGGGATTGAACTACAACTGGCACTGGAAGGTCCTGCTCGAGACCGAGCCGGGCGGTACGGGAACCTATCTCCATTACCTCATCGTCGGCCTGGGCTGGACGCTCGCCACTGCTCTTGCAGCCTGGGTGATCGCGCTTGCGATCGGCTCGCTGGTCGGAACTCTGCGCACCACGCCCATGAAGTGGGTGGTGCGTGCCGGAAACCTGTACGTCGAGGTCTTCCGCAACGTGCCGCTGATCGTGCAGATGTTCCTGTGGTTTTTCGTCTTTCCCGAGTTTCTCCCCACAGCGCTCGGCGACTGGATCAAGCAGATGCCGCCGCCCTGGAGCTCGTACGTCCCGGCGGTGCTGTGCCTGGGCATCTTCACCTCGGTGCGCGTCGCCGAGCAGGTCCGCGCCGGCATCAATTCGCTGCCTCGCGGCCAGCGCATGGCCGGCATCGCGATGGGGCTGACCGAAACACAGACCTACCGCACCGTCATCCTGCCGCAGGCGTTCCGCATCATCCTGCCGCCGCTCACCTCGGAATTCATGAACGTCATAAAGAATTCCTCGGTGGCGCTGACCATCGGCCTGCTGGAATTGACCGGACGGGCGCGGGCGATGCAGGAATTCAGCTTCAGAGTGTTCGAAGCGTTCACCGCCGCGACGGTGATCTACCTGCTCGCCAACCTGGTGGTGGTGCTCGCGATGCGCGCGCTCGAGAGGAAGGTCCGCGTTCCCGGCCTGATCGCCGTCGCCGGCGCTCCCCAAGCAGGGCATTAGATGCAAAACCTACGACGCGTTGCAGCGCAGAAACACCCTGCGCAGCAACGCAAGGATTCAAAAAAAGCAAATGATCTCGGGCTTTGATTTCGACGTCATCCAGCGCTCCTGGGGTTACCTCTTCCGGGAGGGCATGACCTTCACGCTCACGCTCACGGCGCTGGCGATGGCCGGCGGCATCGTCTTCGGCACGCTGCTCGCGATGATGCGGCTCTCCAGCTTGAAGCCCGTGTCGATGGTTGCGGGCGCCTACGTCAACCTGATGCGCTCGATCCCGCTGGTGCTGGTGATCTTCTGGTTCTTCTTCCTGGTGCCGTACATCGGCGCCTGGGTGATCGGCGCCAGGGAGCCGATCAAGGTCGGCGCCTTCTGGTCGGCGGCGATCACCTTCACGATGTTCGAGGCCGCGTACTACTGCGAGATCATGCGCGCCGGCATCCAGTCGATCGCGCGGGGGCAGGTCTGGGCGGGTTACGCGCTGGGGCTCGATTACTGGCAGACGATGGCACGGATCGTCCTGCCCCAGGCTTTCCGCAACATGCTGCCGGTGCTGCTCACACAGACCATCATCCTGTTCCAGGACACCTCGCTCGTGTACGTGATCTCGGCCACGGATTTCTTGGGCGCCGCCGCGAAAGTCGCCAACCGCGACTACCGCCTGGTCGAGATGTACAGCTTCGTGGCCGTGGTGTATTTCGTCGTCTCGTACGGCCTTTCGGCCCTGGTCAGGCAGCTCCAGGAACGCATCGCAATCATCAAGTAGGGTCCGATGATCTCGCTCAAGAACGTCAGCAAGTGGTACGGCGCTTTCCAGGTCCTCACCGGCTGCTCGACCGAGGTGAACAAGGGTGAAGTCGTCGTCGTGTGCGGGCCCTCAGGGAGCGGAAAATCGACGCTCATCAAGTGCGTGAACGGCCTGGAGCCGTTCCAGGAAGGCGAAATCACTGTCGACGGCGTTTCGGTCGGCGACCCGAAGACCGATCTCCCGAAGCTGCGCTCGAGGATCGGCATGGTGTTCCAGAACTTCGAGCTGTTTCCGCACATGAGCGTGACCCGCAACCTGACGCTCGCGCAGGTGAAGGTGCTCGGGCGCACTCCCGAAGAAGCCACGCAAAAAGGCCTCAAGCTGCTCGAACGCGTGGGACTCTCCACCCACAAGGACAAGTATCCCGGCCAGCTCTCCGGGGGCCAGCAGCAGCGCGTGGCGATCGCCCGAGCGCTCGCCATGGATCCGATCGCGATGCTGTTCGACGAGCCCACCTCGGCGCTCGACCCGGAGATGATCAACGAGGTGCTCGACGTCATGGTCGAGCTCGCCCGCGAAGGCATGACCATGATGGTGGTCACGCACGAGATGGGCTTCGCCCGAATGGTCGCCCACCGCGTCGTCTTCATGGACCGCGGCGAGATCGTCGAGGACGCCTTGAAGGAGGATTTTTTCGGAAAGCCGCGCTCGGAACGCGCTCAGCTGTTCCTGTCCAAGATACTGCATCATTGAGCCTCTCCTCTGCGGAGGGAACATGCCCGACCGAAACGTCAAGCTCCTGTTCGCCCTGTTTGCGCTGTCGGGCTTCACCGGGCTCATATACGAATCCGTCTGGTCGCACTATCTGAAGCTCTTCCTCGGTGCGGCGGCGTTCGCGCAGTCCTTCGTGCTCGCCGCTTTCATGGGCGGCATGGCGCTCGGGGCTTGGCTCGCGAGCCGCTGGAGCGCGCGATTGACGAACCTGCTCGCCGCCTACGGCTGGATCGAGGCGGCGATCGGGGCGGCGGCGCTGATATTCCACGAGTCGTTCGTGCTGCTGACGCAGCTCTCGCTCGATCACGTGATCCCGGCGCTCGGATCGCCGGGGGCCGTCGAGATCTACAAGTATTCGCTGTGCGCTGCGTTGATCGTGCCGCAGACGGCGCTGCTCGGCATGACTTTCCCGCTTTTGAGCGGTGCGGTGATCCGGCGCGGGCCCGAGGCGAGCGGGCATCATCTGGCGATGCTCTACTTCACCAACTCCATCGGCGCCGCGATCGGCGCTCTCGCGGCCGCTTTCCTGCTGCTCGGCTGGCTCGGCATGGCGGGCACGATGCGCCTCGCCGGCGCGCTCAATCTCGCGCTCGCCGCGGCGGTCTTCGCCATTGCACGCCACGGGGAACCCGCGGCACTTGCAGCGGCGCCTTTCGGCGGCGCCGCGCTCTCCGCAAGGTACCTGGTCCGGCTTTTCCTGGCCGGTGCATTCGTCACCGGCCTCGCGTCGTTCATCTACGAGATCGTCTGGATAAGAATGCTGTCGCTCGTGCTGGGCTCGTCGTTCCACGCATTCGAGCTGATGCTGTCGGCCTTCATCACCGGGCTTGCGCTCGGCGGACTGTGGATCCGGCGCCGCATCGACCACATCGCCGATCCGGTGCGCTACGCCGGCTTCGTGCAGGTCTTCATGGGCCTTGCAGCGCTCGCTACCGTTTTCGTCTATCACTGGACATTCGACTGGATGGCCTGGGCGCTCGGCGTGCTACAGCGCAATGAAGGCGCCTATCCCCTGTTCAACCTGTTCAGCCACGCGCTCGCCTTCGCGGTGATGCTGCCCGCCACTTTCCTCGCGGGAATGACGCTGCCGCTTTTCACGAACGTATTGCTGCGCGGCGGGCGAGGCGAGCGCGCGATCGGCCAGGTGTACGCCTCGAACACCCTCGGCGCCATCGCCGGAGTGCTCCTCGCCGTGCACCTTCTCATGCCTGAAGCCGGGCTCAAGCTCACCCTGGTTCTCGGAGCTGCCGCGGACATACTGCTCGGCGCGTGGCTCCTGAGATATTCGCTCGCGACTTTCCGGCGCCTCTACGCTTTCGCCGCGGTCATCCTCGGCATGCTCGCCGCGACGGCGACAGCGCGCGCCAGCATCCTCGAACCCGAACGCCTCTCCTCCGGCGTATTCCGCTACGGTCTGGCAAGCCCCGATTTCGGCCACGTGTACTTCTACCGCGAGGGCAAGACCGCTTCGGTCGCTGTACGCGCCCATCCGGGCACCCACATCATGACGATCATCACCAACGGCAAGCCGGACGCCAGCCTTCGTCTCGGCCCGGATTTCCCTCCCATCTCGGACGAATACACCCAGGCCTTGGTCGCGGCCTTGCCGCTGCTCATCAAACCCGATGCGAGGACTTTCGCCAACATCGGCTGGGGTTCCGGGCTCACCGCGGAAGTGGTGCTGTCGCACGCCGGCCCGCGCGTGCTCGACAACATCGAGATCGAACCGGCCATGGTGTACGGGGCGCGCGCTTTCTTCCCGCGTGTCGCGCGGCCTTACCGCGATCCGCGCAGCAACGTGTATTTCGAGGACGCGAAGAGCTATTTCGCGCGCCACGCGAAACGCTACGACGTCATCAGTTCCGAGCCTTCCAATCCCTGGGTCAACGGCGTCGCCGGCCTTTTCACCACCGAGTTCTACCGGGATACGAAGCGCTATCTCGCGCCGGGAGGTCTGTTCGTGCAGTGGCTGCACGTCTACGAGTTCAACGACCGGCTTCTGGGCTCCGTGCTCGCAGCCCTCGGCGAAAACTTTTCGGACTACGAAATCTACGAGGCGAATGTCGGGGACCTCGTGGTCATTGCGGTCGCTGAAGGCCGCGTGCCGCGTCCGGGCGCCCTGCCCGAGAAGGAAACCGGATTCATGGAGCAGCTCGGCCGGCTCGGCATCACCCGCCTCGAGGAACTTTCCGCGCGCAGCCTCGCGGACAAAAAGCAGATGGGACCGCTGTTCAGCGCGCTTGCGCCGCCCGTCAATTCGGACTTCCGTCCTTTCGTGCAGCTTGAGGCTCCCCGGGCGCGTTTCCAGGGAAGCAGTGCTCGGGCGGTGCTGAGTCTTGCCGAAGCTCCCCTGCCAATACTCGAAATGGCCGCCGGGGCGGCGACGACGTATCTTCCCGAGCCGGTCGCGGAATACGTGCCTTCGCCGCGCATCCGGGCTCAGTCCGCGGCCCTGGAGATCGCACGAGGGCTCACCGGGCGCGCCGCGGACCCTCTGGATTCAAGGGAACCTGCGGCGATCGCGGTTTTGCTCGCGTTGAAGCGCCCCGGCGCGTTGTGCGGGGCCGAGCCGTCGAAAACGGCGCTCGATCAGCTGCATAATGCCGCGGAAATCACGCTTGCCAACCTCGCTCCGGAGCGACGTCGCGCGCTGTGGATCGAACGCAGGTGGCTTGGCTGCGCGCCTCGGTCGCCGGAGGTTCGAGAAAAACTCGAGGTGTACGCGGCCATTGCCGCGCGCGACAAGCGGGCGATGCTCGCGCGCGCCCGGGCGCTCCTCTCGCGACCGGCAAGGGAAGGGGACAATTGGGGTCGTTACCTACTCATCACGGCCATGCTCGGCGCGCTCGCCACCGGCGAACGCGAGGAAGCGCGGCGGCTTTGGGAAAGCTATGGAAGCAAACTGTATCCGGGCGGGGACATTCCTCCGTACGTGGTCTACCTCGCCAACCTGAGCTGAGTCGCGCCGGCCTATTTTCAACCCTTCAGCGAACGGGCGCGGAGCGCGTCGAGGGTGGTGCTGGTGGTGATGGCCTGCGGGTCGATGCGAAGCTCGATCAGCGCGGGCTTCCCCGACGCCTCGACGGATTTCACCGCGCGCTCGAAAGCCGGCGCGAACAGCGCGGTCTCATCGACCATCTCGCCGTGTGCGCCGTAGGCGCGCGCAAGCGCGGCGAAATCCGGGTTCACGAGCGTCGTTCCGTAAACGCGCGCCGGATAGTCTCGCTCCTGGTGCATGCGGATCGTGCCGTACATTCCGTTGTTGACCACGACGAAAATCACCGCCAGCCCGTACTGCACCGCGGTGGCGAGCTCCTGCCCGTTCATGAGGAAGTCGCCGTCGCCGTTGATCGAGACGACGACGCGCTGCGGATGCGCGACTTTCGCCGCGACGCCTGTGCGAAATTCCCCGCGCCGTTGGCGATGATCGCATCCTCCGGGAGGCGCTCGCGCAGCCAGGCGACGATTTCGGCGAGCTGAACCTTGCCGGGGTTCGGGGCGGGCTTCGTCCATTCGAGATAGTCGGCTCGCGCCTGCTCGCGCCAGACTCGCCATGCGGAACCGTCCAGCTTCATCGCCTTGAGAGCCGCTGCGATCTGCGGCATGCCCGAGTTGACGAGCAGCTCGCCCTGGTACACCCGGCCCAACTCCTCGGCGCCCGCGTGCACGTGCACGAGTTTCTGCTTCGGCCGCGGCGGCTCGACGAGCGTGTACGCGCCGGTGGTCATCTCGCCCAGTCGCGCGCCGATCACGAGCAGCAGGTCCGCGCTGCGCACGCGCTCGGCGAGCTTCGGGTTGATGCCGATGCCGACGTCGCCGACGTAATGGTCGTGACGGTTGTCGAACAGGTCCTGGAAGCGGAACGAGCAGGCGATCGGGAGGTCGGAGTTTTCCGCGAAAGCCCGCAGGTCGCGGCAGGCATCGCGGGTCCAAACCGTGCCGCCGAGGATGACGAGCGGGCGCCGGGCTTGCGCGAGCAGCGCGCGGAGTTTTTCCAGGTCGCCGGCGGAGGGGCTCGCCTGCACCACCTGGTAGGGCGCCACGTCGGCGACGCTCGCGGTCCGGGTGAGCATGTCTTCAGGCAACGCGAGCACCACCGGCCCGGGCCGTCCCGACATCGCCAGGTGAAAGGCGTGGCTCACGTACTCGTGCATGCGGTCGGCGCGCTCGATCTGCGCGACCCACTTCGCCATCGGCCCGAACATCTGGCGATAGTCCACTTCCTGGAACGATTCGCGGTCGGCGAACTCTCCGGGAACCTGGCCGATGAAGAGGATCATCGGTGTCGAGTCCTGCTGGGCGGTGTGCACGCCGATCGAGGCATTGGTCGCGCCGGGCCCGCGGGTGACGAAGCAGATGCCCGGCCGGCCCGTGACCTTGGCCCAGGCCTCGGCCATGTACGCGGCGCCGCCGTCCTGGCGACAGACGATCAGCTTGATCGCCTCGCGCGCGTCGTAGAGCGCGTCGAGCACCGCGAGATAGCTCTCGCCGGGAACGCAGAACGCGGTATCGACGCCGTGGATTTTCAGCGCGTCGACGAGAATCTGCGCCGCGGTCCTCGTTGTGCCCGTGTTGGCCATTGGCTAGACGGTGCGTGAAAAGCCGCAACTATACCGCAGCGATGCGGCCCAGGTGCCGATTGGATAGAATCGCATCGGACACCGCATCGAAATCCATGGTCGACGACATTCCCGGCTTGCGCCGCATCTTGAAGACGAGCAAGGTCATCGCCGTCGTCGGCCTTTCGGGCGACTGGTTCCGGCCCAGCTACTTCGCGGCGAAATACATGCTCGAGCACGGCTACACCGTGATCCCGGTCAATCCGGGGCACGACGCGATCCTCGGCCAGAAATGCTACAAGTCCCTGCGCGACATCCCGATCAAGGTGGATATCGTGGACTGCTTCAGGAAAACCGAGGAGATCATGCCGATCGCCGAGGACGCGATCGCCATCGGCGCGAAAGTGCTGTGGCAGCAGCTGGGCGTGACGAACGCCGAGGCGGCGAAGAAGGCGGAGGCCGCGGGGCTCGAGGCGGTGATGGATCGCTGCGTGAAAATCGAGCACGGGCGGCTCTTCGGCGGCCTCAACTGGTGCGGGGTCAATACCCGGGTGATTTCGGCCAAGCGGCCGCAGTGGCTGCCGTACTAGAGGATTGTCGGCCAACACGCACAGGCACCCGGTTTGTCCAGTTCTCCCTACAGACCGCATTGAAGCGAGCGTGTATCCTGCGGGAGTCTATGCCGTCAGGGTGACATGACTGAACCGCTCAGGATACTGCTTGCGGAGGACAGCGAATCCGACGTCGAGCTGATCCAGCGCGAGCTGAAACGCGGAGGCCTGGATTTCCAGACCCGCCGGGTGCAGACCGAATCGGACTTTCGTCGCGAGCTGGACGAGTTCCATCCCCATCTCATCATCTCTGATTTCTCCATGCCGCAATTCAACGGGCGGGAAGCGCTCGCGATCGCGCGCGAGTCCCGGGGCGACATTCCGTTCATTTTCATTTCAGGCACGATCGACGAGAACGTCGCCGTCGAGATGATGAAGGCCGGCGCGGACGACTATGTCATGAAGAACAATCTCGCCCGGCTCCTGCCTGCGCTCAAGCGCGAGCTGCGCGAGGCCGAAGTGCGGCGCGGACGCAGGCTCGCCGAAGAGGGATTGCACGAGAGCGAATCCAGGTTTCGACAGCTCATCGAGCAAGCCTCGGACGGCATCTTCGTCACCGACAAGGAGGGAAATTTCATCCTCGTGAACTCCCGGTATTGCGAGATGCTGGGCTACAGCGGAGCAGAGCTTCTGCGGCTTCACAGCGAGGTGACCTACCCCGAGGGAGAAAGGGAGAAACGGGCGCAACACCGCGCAGAAGTCCACGAGAGAAAAACGAGCCTGTACGAGCGGATGATCCGGCGCAGGGACGGCACCTGTTTCCCGGCCGAAGTCAGTATCAAACTTCTCGGCGACGACAATGTTCAGGGGATCGTGCGCGACATCACGGAGCGCAAACAGGCACAGCAGGCGCTGGCCGAAAGCGAGGCGGGGCTGCGCCGCGCTCAGGTCATGGCGAAGATCGCGCACGTCGTCACGGGACCCGACGGGTCGTTCGAGCGCTGGTCCGACACCCTGCCGCAACTGATCGGGGTCGAGCCTGCGCAGATGCCCCGGAGCACGCGCGAGTGGCTGGACCTCCTGCATCCGGACGATCGCGAAAGGTTTCGCGCAACGGCCATCGAGGCCGGCCGTGCGGGTGCGCGCAAGGACGTCGAGTACCGGCTGCGGCGTGCCGACGGCGCATGGATTCAGGTACGCCAAGTGATCGAACCGCTCCAGAGCCAGGCCGATGCCGAAGGCGCAACGCGATGGTTCAGCACGCTGCAGGACGTGACCGAGCACAGGCTCGCTGAGGAAAAAATCCTCCGCCTCACGCGCGTCTACGCGGTGCTGAGCGGTATCAACGGCCTCATCGTCCGCGTGCGCGACCGGGACGAGCTTTTCCGCGACGCATGCCGGATCGCGGTAGAGGCCGGGAAATTCAAGCTCGCCTGGCTCGGCGTCGTCGATCGCGATGCGGCGCGTGTGAAGCCGGTCGCCTGGCACGGCGGCGAGGAGGATTACTTCCAGTTGATGCCCTTGGCGCTGAACGAGTCCGACCCCGAACGATACGGGCTGGCGGGACGGGCGATCAGAGAGCGAAGAGCGATGGTCGTCGAGGACATGGCGAAGGATCCGCGGGTCTTGCTCCGCAAGGAAGCCTCGGAGCGCGGCTTTCATTCTCTGGTCGTGCTGCCCTTGGTGGTGTCGGACGAGGCGGTCGGCGTGCTGGCCCTGTACGCGACGGAGGTCGGGTTTTTCGATGAGGAGGAAATGAAGCTCCTCATCGAACTCTCGGGTGACATCTCGTTCGCGCTCGACCACATCGCGAAAGCTGAGAAGCTCGATTACCTCGCCTACTACGACTCGCTCACGGGCCTGGCCAACCGCAGCCTGTTCCACGAGCGTCTCGTTCAATACCTGAGCGCAGCCCAAACCGAAAAAAGCAGGCTTGCCGTAGCCGTGGTGGACGTCGACCGGTTCAAGATCATCAATGATTCCCTCGGCAGGCAGGCGGGCGACGAGCTGCTCAGGCAGATCGCGGAGCGCATCGAGAGCCACGCGGGCCCGATCCGGATGGCGCGGATCAGCGCCGACCGCTTCGCGATCGTGCGCACGGGCGTGAGCTCCGAGAGCGAGGTTGCCCGGCTCGTCGAGCAATGGCTCGCGGAATGCTTCGGTCCGCCTTACGCGGTGAGCGGCACCGAGCTCAGGGTCTCCGCCAAGGCAGGCATTGCGCTGTTTCCCAACGATGGCGCCGACGCCGACGCCTTGTTCCAGAATGCCGAAGCAGCTTTGAAGAAGGCCAAGGCGACCGGGGAACGGCACCTGTTCCATACGCAACAGATGACCGAAAGGATCGGTGAAAAGCTCGCGCTGGAGAACAAGCTCCGGCAGGCGCTGGAAAAGGAGGAATTCGTGCTGCACTACCAGCCCAAGGTCGATACGGCCACCCGGCGCATCGACAGCGTGGAGGCCCTGATCCGCTGGCAAAGCCCCGAGCTGGGTCTCGTGCCGCCCATGCAATTCATTCCCTTGCTCGAGGAAACGGGGCTGATCCTGGAAGTCGGCGCCTGGGCGTTGCGGCGAGCCGTGCTGGATCACCACACCTGGACAGAACAGGACGGGCCCGCGCCGCGCATCGCGGTAAACGTGTCGCCGATCCAGCTGCGCAAACGCGATTTTGTCGCCTCGGTCGAGGAAGCGATGAGGTCCGGGGCGGTCCCGCCCGGCATCGATCTCGAGATCACGGAGAGCCTCGTCATGGAGGACATCGAGGCGAACATGAAAAAGCTGGAAGCGGTGCGGCTGCTTGGAGTGAGCATCGCGATCGACGACTTCGGCACCGGCTATTCCTCGCTCGGTTACCTGGCCAAGCTCCCGGTACACTCGCTCAAGATCGACCGCTCGTTCATCATCACGATGCTCAAAGACGCGGCGGTCATGACGCTCGTCTCGACGATCATCTCGTTGGCCCATTCGCTCAATTTGAAGGTCGTCGCCGAGGGCGTCGATGCGGAGGAACAAGCCAAGGTATTGGATCGGCTCGGCTGCGACCAGCTGCAGGGCTATCTCTTCAGCAAACCCGTGAGCTTCGAGGAAATGACCGTTTTGCTTGGATCAAAGCTTTAGGCGATAGCCCGAGCCGGCGCATCGAACCGAACCCGCGTGTTATAGTTCGTGCGGTTCGGTAACGCCCGCGTTTCCTTCGCGCAACGACCCGCCACGCCCCGGATGGCTGACCGCAAGTTCGGTATCGAGACGCTCGCCCTGCACGCGGGGCAGATCCCCGATGCGGCGACTGGCTCGCGCGCCGTGCCGCTCTACCAGACCACCTCCTACGTGTTCGACTCGGCCGATCACGCGGCGAGCCTCTTCAACCTGCAGACTTTCGGCAACGTCTATACGCGCATTTCCAATCCGACCACCGCGGTGCTCGAGGAACGCGTCGCGGCGCTCGAAGGCGGGCGGGCCGCGGTCGCCACGGCCACCGGGCAGGCGGCGGAGATGACCGCGATCCTCACGCTCGCCGAGGCGGGCGATCACATCGTGTCCGCCTCGACGCTCTACGGCGGCACCTACACGCTGCTCGAGGTCAATCTGCGCAAGCTCGGGATCGAAACGACTTTCGTCAACCCTGACGACCCGGAGAATTTCCGCCGAGCGATAAGGGAGAACACGAAGATCCTATACGCCGAGACGCTCGGCAATCCCCTCATCAACATCGTCGACATCGAGGCGGTCGGCAAGATCGCCCGAGAGGCGGGCGTGCCTTTCATGGTGGACAACACCGTGCCCTCGCCGTATCTGTGCCGCCCGTTCGAGTGGGGCGCCGATATCGTGGTGCATTCGGCGACGAAATACATCGGCGGCCACGGCACGACCATGGGCGGGCTGATCGTGGAATCGGGGAAGTTTCCCTGGGACAACGGCAAGTTTCCGGGGATGACCGAGCCCTCGCGCGGTTATCACGGCGTGCGCTTCTTCGAGACCTTCGGCGACTTCGGCTACAGCATGCGCGCGCGCATGGAAACGCTGCGCACCTTCGGCGCGGCGCTCTCGCCCTTCAACGCTTGGCTCCTGCTGCAGGGCCTCGAGACGCTCCCGGTGAGAATGGAGCGGCATTGCGAGAACGCGCTCGCGGTGGCGAAGTTCCTCGAGAGCCACGCGAGGGTGTCGTGGGTCAACTATCCGGGGCTTCCCGGGAACAAGTACCACAAGCTCGCGCGGAAATACCTGCCGAAGGGGGCGAGCGGCCTCCTCAACTTCGGCGTGAAGGGTGGAGCGAAGGCAGGGGAAAAATTCATCGAGGCGGCCACTTTCATGAGCCATCTCGCCAACATCGGCGACGCGAAGACGCTCATCATCCATCCGGCCTCGACCACGCACCGGCAGATGTCCGAGGAGGAGCAAGCGAAGGCGGGCGTCACCCCCGACATGATCCGCATCTCAGTCGGTCTGGAGACGCTGGACGATATCCTCTGGGACATCGACAACGCGCTGTCGGTCACCGCAAAGGCCTGACGACGCAATACGGATAGTGATTCTTAATTCTTGATAAGAGTGCAATCATTGCTTCCGGCATTGACCGGATTCGAGGTATTCCAGGACCTGTGCTACCCCAGGGTTAGCCGGAAACGCCTTCGCAAATCCAAGCGCAGTATAGGGCCCAGCCTTCACCTTGTCGTCTACGCCCTGCGCGCAGAGAAACTTCACGGTCTCGAGTTGTCCCGCGTGCGCCGCACTATGAAGAGCCGTGCCGTTCCCAAAGAGGCTGATAGCTTTAACATCAAACCCTTGCGTTATCAGCCACTGGATCATACTGATTCGGCCTCTCGATGCTGCCTGGTGAACAGGTTCGCAGCGTAGTTCCGGTCGCTTCCGGCACTCATCCAACCAACCTAAGCCCGCCAGATATTTGACGAGCTCCACATTGCCCGAAGTAACGGCTATGTGAAGTGCTTCTATTTTGGCTTCTGAATCCCCCTGGAAGTAGTTGGCTTGTTTGAGAATCCTCTTTGCGCCGTTGAGATCGCCTTTTTCAAAGGCACCCAGGTCGAACGCTCCGCTCGCGACCAAAGGAATCCCCACGGCGATGGCAAATGCCAGAGGGCGAAGCGAATGTAGTATCGCCGACCTGTCAGAGGTCATGAGGACGATTGTGCGAAGGCTCGGAGCGCAAGATGATACTCGCGCCCCAGTGCTTACGACACCTGGAAAGCTGGACGACATCCGCGGGGACGTGGACAATGCGCCTTTTGTCGCTTCGAAAGCCCAGTTGCCGATTCCGATGCTGCAACGAGCCGTAAGACCCGTCGTAGTCGACACGCCCTACCCCACGTTTCGCCGCCCGACGCTCGCGCGCAACGTCGTCTCCACCTCGCAGCCGCTCGCCGCTCAAGCCGGACTGCGCATGCTGCTCGCCGGCGGCAACGCCGTCGACGCGGCGCTCGCGACCGCGATCACGCTCACCGTGGTCGAGCCGATCTCCAACGGCATCGGCAGCGATCTGTTCGCGATCATCTGGGACGGCAAGAAGCTGCACGGCCTGAACGCCTCGGGGCGCTCGCCCGCGGCGTGGACCCCGGAGTATTTCAAGGGGCACGAGCACATGCCCTCGCGCGGCTGGAAGAGCGTCTCGGTGCCGGGTGCGGTCTCGGCCTGGGTCGAGCTCTCGAAGAAGTTCGGCAAGCTCCCTTTCAAGAAATTGTTCGAGCCGGCGATGCACTACGCGGCCAACGGCTTTCCGGTGTCGCCCTTCGTCGCCGAGCGGTGGGATCCGCAGGTGCCGGAGCTGCGCGACCAGCCCGGCTTCGCTAAGGCCTTCCTCCCCGGCGGGCGCTCGCCGCGCGCGGGCGAGATCTTCCGCTTCCGCGACCAGGCCAAGACCCTGGAAAAGATCGCTGCCACCAAGGGCGAGGCCTTCTATCGCGGCGAGCTCGCCGAGAAAATCGAGGCGTACGCCAAGAAGACGGGCGGCGCGATCACGCGCGCCGATCTCGCCGCGCACAAGAACGACTGGGTGGGCACGATCAGCCAGGACTACCGCGGGCTCACCGTCCACGAGATCCCGCCGAACGGCCAGGGCATCGTGTGCCTGATGGCGCTCGGGATTCTGTCCAACTTCGATGTCGCCGATCACCCGGTCGATTCCGCCGACAGCGTGCACCTTCAGATCGAGGCGGTGAAGCTCGCCTTTGCCGACGCCTACCGTTTCGTCGGCGACGCCAAGGCGATGCCGGTCGCGCCGGAGGAGCTTCTCGATCCGGGCTACCTCGCCTCGCGCGCCAAGTTGATCGACATGAAGCGCGCCCGGGACTTCGGAGCGGGCTCCCCGCCCAGGGGCGGCACCGTCTATCTCACTGCGGCGGACGCAAGCGGCATGATGGTGTCGATGATCCAGTCGAACTTCATGGGCTTCGGCTCGGGTGTGGTCGTGCCCGGCACCGGGGTGAGCCTGCAGAACCGCGGCTCGGGTTTCGTTCTCACCCCAGGCCACCCCAACCAGGTAGCGCCGGGGAAGCGTCCCTTCCACACCATCATCCCCGGGTTCGTCGCGCGAAACGGCGCGCCAGTCATGAGCTTCGGCTTGATGGGCGGCAGCATGCAGCCGCAGGGGCACACGCAGATGATGGTGCGCATGGCCGACTACGGCCAGGGACCGCAGGGCGCGATCGACGGGCCGCGCTTTCGCTTCGTACAGGGTCTGGATGTCAGCTTCGAGGACGAGTGGCCCGAGGCGACCGTTGCAGACCTCGCCGGCCGGGGCCACCGGGTGATGAAGCTCCCCGAGGATTACAACGCCTTCGGCTGCGCCCAGATCGCGTACCGGCTCGAGGACGGTTATCTCGCCGCGTCGGATCCGAGGCGCGACAGCCTACCGGTCGGGTTCTGACGCTAGCGCCCGCACCAGCGCGCTTCGCGCGAGCAGGTTCGCTGCGGGGTCGTCGAGCGTCTGATATTTCCGCACTATGCCCTGCACCGAATCGAACCTGGCCCTGTCGATGCGACCCCGTTCGTAGAAGAGCGCGGCGGTGATCATGATGCCGAGCCGTTCCACGACAGGACTCTGGCTGAGCGCCGGAGTGGCGGAGACTTTTTCAAGGTAGCGCGCGTAGAAATCCGACCACTTCATCTTTCCCGATTCGGCGAGGGGCTCGTTGCTCCTCGCCCAGTTGTCGACCTCCTGGATGGCGTAGGTCTCGCTGAATATCGCGCAGCCGCACAGCGAAAGCACGAGAACAGCGGCCGCAGTACGCGTGTCCATTCCCAGGAACCCGGGTCATTCGAAGCCGGAAGGCGTATGGTAACGCACACAGTGCGGCACCGCGCACCGCGAGTAGAATGAGCCGGTCGCAATCGCAGGGAGACAAACATGCTGAAGCTGCACAACCCACGATCCATCGCGGCGCCGATCGGTACGTATTCCCACGGCATCGAGGTGCCGCCCAGCGCGCGCTGGCTCCACGTGGCGGGCCAGATCGGGGTGCGGCCCGACGGGTCGGTTCCCGCCTCCATCGAAGAGCAGACCGAAGCGGTATGGCAGAACATTCTCGCGGTGCTGGCCGACGCCGGCATGGGAATCGGCGACGTGGTGAAAATCACCTCGTTTCTGACCCGTCACGAGAATTTCGCTAGGTTCGCCCAGGTTCGCGCGAAATTCCTCGGCAGCCACCGCCCGGCCTCGACGCTGCTCGTGATCTCCTCGCTCGCGAGGCCGGAGTTCCTCGTCGAGGTGGAAGCGATCGCGGCGAAGGCGCCGGCACCGAATAGACCTGCACGACGTCCTTCCGCGCGCCGGACGGGCAAGGGGAAGCGGCACGCCAGGCGCTGACACTTTCCCCACCGAAGAGGCAATCCGGTCATGCTGAAGCTTTGGGGCAGGATCAACTCGATCAACGTGCAAAAGGTGCTTTGGGCGCTAGCCGAGCTGAGAGTCCCTTACGAGCGCAGCGACGCGGGCCTGCAGTTCGGCGTCGTGAACGAGCCCTTCTACCGCAGAATGAATCCGAACGGCCGCGTGCCGACGATCGAGGACGACGGGTTGGTGCTGTGGGAATCGAACGCGATCGTGCGCTATCTCGCGGCGAAGCACGGCGTGGGCACGCTCTGGCCGAACGATCTTCGTCAGCGCGCCGACGCCGACCGCTGGATGGATTGGGCGACGAGCACCGTCGCGCCGGCGCTCACGCCCGTCTTCTGGGGCCTCATCCGCACGCCTGCTGAAAAACGCAACATGGCGGCGATCGAGGCCGACGCGGAAAAAGTCGGCCAGGCCTTCCAGGTGCTCGAGCAGAGCCTGGAGGGGCGCGATCATGTCGCCGGCAAGTCGTTCACCATGGGCGACATTCCGCTGGGGACGTTTGTCCATCGCTGGTACGCGCTCGCCGTGAAGCGCCCGAAGCTGCCCGGAGTCGAAGCCTATTACCAGCGGCTGCAGCAGCGCGGGTCGTACAGGAAACACGTCATGCTGCCGCTCAGCTAGCGGCCCAGGACGGCCAGGCGCGAATCGCGCTCCGATTTGTCCAGCTTGGCCAGCTCGCGCACGGCGGCGTAAAAAACCGGCAAATCGCCGTTCTTCTGGGCGAGCAGAGCGCGAAATGCAGGCACGAGCTCGGAGTAACTCGCGGCCGATGCGAGCAACGCGTTATTTGCTCCGTGCGCGAACAACCCGTCGTAGGCTGCGAAGCCGCCCCAGGAAACTTTCAGCGCGCGGTATTCGTCCTGCATCTGCGCGAACATGCGTTGTTTTCCGGCGCGCTTTTCTTCCGGCTCAGCCGGCCGATCGTAAAATGCGGCAAGTTCCGCGCGGTACTTGATCACGAGTGCGACGAATTCCGAGCGCCTGCGCCGGGAGTCCGCGTAGGCCGCCCGCTGCGCGGGCGTTCCCTCGCGCTCGAGCCAGCGGCGCACGCCCTCCTCCTCCACGGCAGAGGCGAAGGATTCGTTGAACATCGTGTCGCCTTTTACGTAGACCAGTTGGTGGGCGAGCTCGTGAAAGACGATGCTCGCGACCCCGGACTCCGGGAACTGAATGAAAGTCGAGAGCACCGGGTCGCTGAACCAGCCGAGCGTCGAATACGCCGCGACGCCTCCGACGTGGACATCGTAGCCCTCGCCGGCAAGCGTGGCCGCGTGTCGCTGCGCCGCCGCCTCGGAGTAGAAGCCCCGATAGCTCACGCACCCGGCGAAAAGAAAGCACGACTCGACCGGCTTCACCGAGAATTCGGGCGCGGCAAACACGTTCCAGACCACGAAGGGCCGGCCGATGTCGGCGTAGCGGCGGTAGCTTTCGTTGTCCGGAAGCGCGAGCTCGCGACTGGCGAAATCCCGAATGGCGAGCACCTTCGCCAGTTTTGCGCGGAGCGGCTGGGGCGTGTCGGCCTCGCGCAAGCGCTCCTCGATCGGAACCGAGAGCCGCATCACCTCCAGGTGCCCGCCTACCGCCTGCGCATAGTATTCGAGCGAGACGCAGCCCGAGACGAAAAGCGGGGCGCCGAGAGCCGCGAGCCGCCTCATCGCCGGAATGCGCCGGTCCTGAGGAACGCGGCCGTCTGGCGCGCGATGCGCGGCGAGACCAGCATCAAGGTGTGGCCGACCGGAAGGGCGAGATGGTCGCGCAGGGCGGGAAATCTCGTCTCGTCGAGGCAGACGACTCCGTCGTTCGGCTCCGGCAGCCGCGCCACCATGCGACCCAGGCCGAACGCGACGGTGCCGGCGATGGCCCCGACTTCGAAACGGGGATCGACCGAAACATCCACCGGCTCGCGCCACACCCCGAGGCTTGCCCCCAGCAGCAACTCGCCGCCCGCGCTCTGCGCGAGGTCGGCCGCCGCGCGGCAGCCCGCGACCGGCGAGCCGAGCAGCACGGCCCGCTGGACGCGTTTGTCCGCGCCGCGCTGCAGGTAGCGCAGCGCGATGACTCCGCCCAGACTGTGGCCGACCAGGTGCAGGCGCGATGCCTCGAGCGCGGCAATTCTCTCGGCCACGCGGGCAAGATGCTCCGCGAGCGTGCCTCGCATGGTGCGGTAGCTCAGCGTCTGCACCGCAAAACCTTCCTTCCGCAGGGCCAAAGCGAGATAGCTCATGACCCAGCGGTTCATCCACGCCCCGTGCAGCAGCAGCACGCCTTCTTCGGCAGATGCGCTCACGGCTGCTCGCTCACCGTCGACCCGCGCGCGGGGAGCGGCAAAGTCATCGCCACGGCGGCGACGGTCCGCGCGCCCTTCGTCGAGGGTTCACTGCGAAGCGCGCTGGAACTCGTAGCGAAGAGTCACCGAGTGCTTGCCGGCGTTGGTCCACACGAGGCAATGATCGGCGGATTTCTTGGGCATGAAGCTGCCGGATGCGCTTTCCGTACCGTCGCGCTTGAGATCGATGACCTCTTTTTCCTCCTGGTGCGAGACCTTGAAGTTCAACGGCCCGTCGGCGCGAAACTTGTAATGCAGCCGCTGCCTGTTGTTGAGGGAAAGGCATTCCTTCTGCGCTTCCGAAGCCACAAGCGTCTTGGTCACGACCCTGACGGGCGAGGGCTTGGCGGTGTCCTGGGCCCACACCGGCGCGACCAGCAAGACTGCGGCTCCGACCACACCGAACCGAATAGGCTTCGTCATGAGTTCGACCTCCGTGTCCCGCGAACCATACACCAAATCGAATCAGCAAGACTTAGAATACCCCCCGAAGATCTCTCGGAGGAGCTGCCATGTTCGCCCGAATCGTGTTCGCGTTTCTCGTTGCGTCTCTTGCCGCAGCGGCGGCCCAGGCCCAAACCTGGCCGTCCAAGCCCGTGCGCTACATCGTTCCGTTCCCGCCCGCCGGGGCGACTGACATCACAGCGCGCATCATGGCGGACAAGATCAGCGGGCCGCTCGGCCAGTCGGTAGTCGTCGAGAACCGCCCCGGCGCGGCCGGCAACGTCGGCACGGAGTTCGTGGCGAGATCCGCTCCGGACGGGTACACGATTTTGCAGCTGACCGTGGCGCAATCGATCAGCGCGACTTTGTACGCGAAGCTGAACTACGACCTCGAGAAGGACCTCGCGCCCGCGGCGATGGTCGCGCTGGTGCCGAACGTGATGATCGTGAACCCTTCGGTGCCCGCCCGATCGGTCGCCGAGTTCATCGCGCTTGCGAAGGCGAAGCCGGGCAAGATCAATTTCGCCTCTTCGGGCAGCGGCACCTCGATCCACATGTCCGCCGAGATGTTCAAGATGCTCACCGGTGTCGACATCGTGCACATCCCCTACAAGGGCAGCGGCCCGGCGCTCGCTGACCTCCTCGGCGGGCAGGTCGACGTGATGTTCGACAACCTCACGTCTTCCATCGGGCACATCCGCGGCGGCAAGCTGCGCGCGCTGGCGGTGACCACGGTCACGCGTTACCCGGAGCTGCCCGAGCTGCCGACCATGCAGGAAGCCGGCGTGCCCGGCTACGAAGCGACGGCCTGGTTCGGCATCGTCGTGCCCAAAGGCACGCCGCAGGAGGTCGTCATGCGCATCAACGCCGAGGTGAACAAGGCGCTCGCACAGGCCGACGTGAAGGAGAAGCTCGCCCAGCAAGGCGCCCTGGCCAGATCGTGGACGCCCGAGGAATTCGGATCCTTCATCCACAACGAAGTCGTGAAATGGGCCAAGGTGGTAAAGGCCTCGGGCGCCAAGGTCGAATAGACGCGCCGCTTCTTCCCGGACTAAACCACCTCGAACAGCCCTGCCGCCCCCATCCCGCCTGAGCCGGCGGCTACTGCGGAGGGACGAGGATGGGCAGGATGCTCACTATCTGCCATCCTTCGGGTTTCCTGACCATCACCAAGTTGATGTAGAGGCGGTTCCTGGCCGGTTCGACGCCTGGATCTCCGACGGTGAGCAGCGTCGGCGCGTAGACTTGCGCCACGCGGCGGCTGATCGAAATGACTCGCAGCTCTTTCTTGTTGGCATCGATGTGCCAAGTCCCCTTGTAGCGCTCCTCCAGGCTCTTGAGCGCGGCCTCCCGGCCCCAGATAGGTTTGCCCCGGCTGACCCAGAGAAAGTCCGGGGAGTCCGCGAGGAGGTTTCGCATCGACTTCAAATCATGCGCGTTTTGGATTGCTATGTACTTGTCGAAGACCGCGCGCACCTCCTCCTCCATTGTCGCAGCGTGAGCCAGCCTCACAATCGCCGTCAACGCGGCGAAAAACAAGAATCGCTTTACCATTCCCTCCTCCAATACTGCTTACCCCTCCTCAAGTGGGCCCGCCTGGATTCGAACCAGGGACCAAAGGATTATGAGTCCTCTGCTCTAACCAGCTGAGCTACAGGCCCCCGAAAACCACCCTGCCCGCTTTGCCTCGGCCTTGTTGTTGGTCAGTTGTTGTCGAGGAAACTCTTCAACCGCTCGGAGCGCGACGGGTGGCGGAGCTTGCGCAACGCCTTCGCCTCGATCTGCCGGATGCGCTCGCGCGTGACGTCGAACTGCTTGCCGACCTCCTCCAGCGTGTGGTCGGTGTTCATTTCGATGCCGAAGCGCATGCGCAGCACCTTGGCTTCGCGCGGCGTGAGCGAGTCGAGCACGTCCTTGGTGACCTCGCGCAAGGATGCATACATCGCTGCATCGTTCGGTGCGAGCGTCGCCTGGTCCTCGATGAAGTCTCCCAGATGCGAGTCGTCGTCGTCGCCGATCGGCGTCTCCATCGAAATCGGCTCCTTCGAAATCTTGAGGATCTTGCGGATCTTGTCCTCGGGCATCTCCATCTTCTGCGCGAGCGTCGCGGGGTCCGGTTCCTGCCCGGTCTCCTGCAGGATCTGACGGGAGATCCTGTTCATCTTGTTGATGGTCTCGATCATGTGCACCGGGATGCGGATGGTGCGGGCCTGGTCGGCGATCGAGCGCGTGATCGCCTGCCGGATCCACCATGTGGCGTAAGTCGAGAACTTGTAGCCGCGGCGGTATTCGAACTTGTCCACCGCCTTCATCAGGCCGATGTTTCCCTCCTGGATCAGGTCGAGGAACTGCAGACCGCGGTTGGTATACTTCTTCGCGATCGAGATCACCAGGCGCAGGTTTGCTTCTGTCATTTCGCGCTTCGCGCGGCGGGCTTTCGCCTCCCCCGTGGACATCTGCTTGTTGATGTCCTTGAGGTCTTTCAGGGGAATGCCGATCCGCTTCTGGATCGTAAGCAGTTTTTGCTGTTGCTCGAGGATGTTGGGCTCGAAGCGCGAGAGCAGGCTGCTCCAGGGCCTTCCGGCTGCAATCTCGTTCTTTACCCAGCGCATGTTCGTCTCGCTGCCGGGAAACTCCTTGATGAAGTGGGGCCGCAGCATGCCGCCCTTGTTCACGCACAGGTTCATGATCTCGCGCTCGTGGCTGCGCACCTCGTCCACCATGCCGCGCAGGCTGTCGCACAATTTCTCGATGATGCGCGCAGTGAAGCGGATGTTCATCAACTCGCTGCCGATCTGGTCGCGTACACGAACGTATTCCTTGCTGCGGTGGCCGTGCTCGGCCAGGGCACGCTTCATCTTCTCGTAGAGGCGCTGGATCTTGCCAAAGCGCGCGAGCGCGTCCTCCTTCAGCCGCAGCAGGGTGGCCGAAAGTGCGGCGCTGTCGTCCTCGCCCTCCGTCTCTTCCTCTTCCTCGGGCTCGACCTCGTCGGCGAGCTCCTGGATCGGCTCGTCTTTCGCGTTCGGATCGATCAGACCGTCGACCAGCTCGTCGATGCGCATCTCATCGCGGCCGACTCTGCCGGAAAGGTCGAGGATTTCGGCGATGGTTGTCGGGCAGGCCGAGATCGCCTGAATCATGTGCTTCAGACCGTCTTCGATCCTTTTTGCGATCTCGATCTCGCCTTCGCGCGTGAGCAGCTCGACCGATCCCATTTCGCGCATGTACATGCGCACCGGGTCGGTAGTGCGGCCGAATTCGGGGTCGACCGTCGAGAGCGCCGCTTCCGCCTCTTCCTCCGCGTCTTCGTCCGGCACCCCTGCCGGCGCGGTCTCGGAAATGAGCAGCGTGTCCGCATCCGGAGCCTCGTCGTAGACCTGGATGCCCATATCGTTGAACGTCGAGATGATGGACTCGATCTGCTCGGCATCCACCATGTCGTCGGGCAGGTGGTCGTTGATCTCGGCGTAAGTGAGGAAGCCGCGCTCTTTTCCGAGCTTGATGAGGTTCTTCAGGCGAGTGCGGCGCGCTTCGGCGTCCTCGGGCCGGGCCTCCGCGCGCAGCAGCAGCGCGCGTTCGGCGTCGCCGTTGCGGCGTGGCCGGCCGGCCTTGCGCAGTTTCATGAGCTCCTGCGCCTGAAGCTTGAGCTGGGCCTTGAGCTCCTTTTCCTTCTGCCTGGCAAGCAGCGCCGCTTCCTTCGCCTTGGCCTTCTCCAGCGCAGCGAGCTCCTTGGCTTTCGCCTTCTCGCGCGCGGCGAGCTCCTTTGCCTTGGCCTTTTCGCGCGCGATGCGCTCACGCTCCCGCTGTTTTTCTCTGGCAGCCTTGAGGCGCAGCCTTTCCTTCGCGACCCGCTCGCGCGTCCTTTGCAGCTCTAGGGTCTTGCGCGCCCGTTCCCTCTCCTTTGCAGCCTTGAGCCGCGCGCGCTCCTTCTCCTTGGCGGCTTTCGCCCGGGCCGCAGTCACGGCTTTGCGGGCCTTGTCCTTCTCTCGCGCCGCCTTCGCTCGGGCCGCTTCCTTCACTTTCATCCTGCGAACCCCTTCTTTTTTCTTGGCGGCCCTGGCGCGCGCGAGCTCCAGCGCCTTGCGTGCTCGCAGGCGCTCTTTCTGCGCCCGCAGCCGCTGCGCAGCCTTGGCTTTCCGCGCTTTGAGTCTCGCCAGGACTTTTGCGCGCGCTTTTAGGTTAAGCTTATGATTCGCCACGATTTCCATACCCTCATGATGTCGAACGGGAACCTGAAGTTATAGCAATATGTTGGGACGAAACCGAAGATTTCTTTAGTCCGGTGAGTTGGCCTGTCAGTTCCAGCATCTCGGCATGCTCTTCCGGCGTGCGATCCTTCTTTGCTATCAGTGCGTCATGCCGCTTCCGTTTCTGCCTTACCTGAAGCCTTTCGACGGCGCCGCTGAACTCCGCGCCCGTTTGCTCTTCCCCGAATCTTGTATCCATGAGCGCCGCCTGGCTCGATTCGAGGAGGACCTTCAGTTCTGTCTCGCGGAAATGGTCCACTACAAGATTGCCGTCCGCATTCGGGTTTTCGCGACAGAACTCGGCCACCATCAGGATCGCACGCCCCTCAAGGGAATCATGATCCACCAGCTCGGCCGCAATTTCCTTGGCGTAGGCCGGCTTGGAAAGCAAGCACTGAAGCAGGGTGCGTTCGGGTTTTCGCTCCGCAAGCTGGGCGCCGCGCTCGGCACCTTGCAGGGGGGGTTTCGAGTCGTGGCCGCGCGGGATGCGGATCTCGGTCAGCCGCGCCGCTTCCTCCTGCCTCACGCCGGCCGCGTCGGCAAGCGCCTTGAGCAGCTGCAGCTTCAGCGTCGGCGCGGACACGTTGTGCAGCAGCGGCTTCGCCTCGTGCACGAGCCGGGAGCGTCCCTCCGCCGTAGCCAGGTCAGCCCGACTCTTCAGCTCTTCGAGAAGGAACTCCGACAGCGGCCGCGCTTCGCCGAGTCCTTTCTCGAACGCTCCTGCGCCGTTATTTCGCACGAAGCTGTCCGGATCGTGCTCGGGCGGAAGAAAGAGAAATCGCACGGTCTTGTTATCCGCCAGCCAGGGTAGGCTTACCTCGAGCGCGTGCCACGCTGCCTTCCGGCCCGCCGCGTCGCCGTCAAAGCAGAACACCACCTCGTCGGTCTGGCGCAGGAGCTTCTGCACGTGCGCGGGCGAGGTTGCCGTGCCCAGCGTCGCGACCGCGTACTCGATACCGTGCTGCGCGAGCGCCACCACGTCCAGGTAGCCTTCGACCACGATGGCGCGGCCTGCCGCGCGGATCGCCGACCTCGCCTGGGCAAGGCCGTAGAGCTCGCGTCCCTTCTCGAAGAGCGGGGTTTCCGGGGAGTTGAGATACTTCGGCTCCCCTTCGCCGAGCACGCGGCCACCGAAGGCGATCACCGAGCCGCGCTGGTTGAGAATGGGGAACATGATGCGGTCGCGAAACCGGTCATAACGCCGTCCCCCGCCCTCCGGGTCGATCACGAGGCCGGCCTCTTTCAGCGACTGGTCGGCATAGCTCGGAAAAACGCTCTCCAGGCTCTGCCAACCCTCGGGCGCATAGCCGATTCCGAAGCGCGCCGCGATTTTGCCGGTCAAGCCGCGGCCCTTGAGATATTCGATGGCGCGCGGCGCCGCCTTCAACTGTTCGCGGTAGTAGTCAGAGGCGCGTTCCATGATCTCGTACAGATCCGGCCCGCCTTCGGGTTTCTGGGTGCGCGGTTCGAACTCCGGCATCTTCATGCCGGCGGATTGGGCGAGATCCTTCACCGCTTCAACGTAGCCGAGGCCCTGGTATTCCATGAGAAAGGAAATCGCGTTGCCGTGCGCGCCGCAACCGAAGCAGTGATAGAACTGCTTGGTCGGGCTGACGGTGAACGAGGGCGTCTTCTCGGTGTGGAACGGGCAGCAGGCAAGATAGTTCGCTCCGCCCTTCTTCAGCGGGACGCAGCGCTCGATCACATCGACGATATCGACGCGATGGAGCAGTTCTTGCTTGAAGGAATCCGGTATCACGGCCGGAATGCGCTCTGAAGGAGCACCGCGAGCGCGCCTCGATGAATGGGCCGCCGAGGCCCGTCCCTTCTCACCATGTTCCCTTTATAGGCGAAATTTTCCAATGCGCAAGCCGCAAGCGTAGGGCCCTCTCAGCCGGCAAGCTTCGATTTCACCAGCGACGATACTTTTCCCATGTCGGCGCGCCCCGCGAGCTTGCCTTTCAGCGCCCCCATGACTTTGCCCATGTCGGGCACGCCCTTTGCGCCCGTCTGCGCGATTGCTGCGGAGACCTCTTGCGCAATCTCGGCGTCCGTCAGTTGCTTGGGCAGGTAGCCCGAGAGAAGATTCAACTCAAAGGTCTCGCCGTCGACGAGATCCTTGCGCTTGGCCGCCTGGAACTGGGCAATGGAGTCGCGGCGTTGCTTGATCATCTTGTCGATGACCGCTACGACTTCGGCGTCGGAAAGCTCTTTCCTCTCATCCACTTCGCGCTGCTTGATCGCGGCGAGCAACAGGCGTATAGCCGACAGCCGCTGCGGCTCTCTCGCTTTCATGGCCGCCTTCATGTCTTCGCTGATGCTTGCTCTTAGCGACATACGCTGGGTTTCCTCGAAGGTCGGGATCCGCAAAATGAAACGGCGCGATGAGCGGCTCTATCCACCCCATCGCGCCGGGTCGGTCCGGCAGCAGCGCCGTCCGGATCAATAAAGTTTCGGCGGCAGCGTCTGGTTGCGCAGCCGCTTGTAGTGCCGCTTGACGGCGGCGGCGAGCTTTCTCTTGCGGTAGGCTGTCGGCTTCTCGTAGAACTCGCGGGCGCGCAGTTCGGTGAGAAGCCCGGTCTTTTCCACGGTCCTCTTGAAGCGGCGCAGCGCCACCTCGAAAGGCTCGTTTTCCTTGACGCGTACAGTCGGCATGCAGTCTTGTTCCAGGGCAATGTTGCAGCAAGGGTGCGAATTCTAGACTTTTTTGGGCCGAGACGCCAGCAGCCTGCGTACCCTATCCGCCAAGCTTGCCGGTCAGTCCCAGAATCCGCAATTCCTGTCCGACGGTTGCCGCGCGCAGGTCGACTTCAGTCAGGCGTGCGTCCAGGCGCGAACGCGCCGAGTCGATCAATTCCAGGAGGGAACCGCGACCAAGCCGATAGGCATCCTCGGCCATCTGTTTGAGCGCGGGGATGCGCTCGCCGACATTTTGCCGGAACCGTTCAAGGGCGGCTCGGCGCTGAGAGAGCGCGTCCACCAAGCGCCGCAGCTCCACGTCAGCCTCCGATTCGATCGCCTCACGGCGTTTCTGCGCGGCGCGAAGATCCGCTGCGGCCTTGGCGATCAGGCCGCGCCGGGCGTCGGACAACGGGATCTCGGTAGACAGGCCGACAAAATTGGCGGCACCAAACGGATCGCCGGTCCATGTCCTGCCCCAGCTGAGCACCGGTACCGGCCAGCGTTCGCGCTCGGTTCGATGGAGCGCTGCCTGTGCCGCTTCCTCTTCCCGCCGCGCCGCGATGATCTGCGGGTTACTTGATACCAGGGATTCTCGCCACTCGGCGACGCTGGTCGACAAGCCGGCGGGTGCAGCGGTGCCGCTCGCGGTGGGGCGCCAACCCGAGGCCCCAAGCAGCGCCGCCAACCCGGCCGATTTGTCGGAGAGCTCGGCACGCGCATCAGCGAGCCGTGCATTCATCCCGGCAAGTTCGACTTCAACCCGCGTGAGGTCATAGCGGCTTGCCGCGCCGCTCTCCAGACGCCCGGAGACGATCGTAACGACACGCTTTATTTCGGCGACCGACTCGTCAAGCATCGAAGCTTTTTCCTGAGCAGCCTGAAGCCCGATAAACAGGTCGGCCGCACGCAGCGCGAGCTCGTTTCCGGCCAGCCCGACGCGGGCGCGTGCTGCCAGCAATCCCTGCTCGGCGGCTTCGATCCGCGCGCCGCGCTGGCCGCCAATCAGCAGCGGCAAATCCACAGTCGTCTGCTGCTGCTGACTACCATTGAACTGGGTTCTGGCTCCTCCCGATGGAGTGAACCGCCCGTAGGAGACCGTGGGATTGGGCAGCGCACCGGCGCTGATTCGCTCCGCCTCGGCCGTGTCGATTGCCGTTTGCTCAACGGCCAGCCTGGGACTGCGTTCCGCCACCAGACGCAGCAGGATCGTCAGCGTCAGGCGTTCGGGAAGCGCCGATGCCGGTTCCTGCGCCCGGACGGATGCTGTCGACATCGCCGAGACAGCCAAAAGTATCGCAATCCGTCGATTGCTCATGGCTTGACCTCTAATAGTTCGTCCTCTTCCTCCGGCATCGTCAAACGCCGCGGGGTGATGTAGCTGTATATGATCGGCAGCAGCCACAGCGCGATTGCCAGTGTGGTCAGCATCCCGCCCACGACCACCAGAGCGAAAGGCCGCTGCGTCTCGCTGCCCACTCCGGAACCCAACGCCATCGGCAGCAGCCCGACGAGGGCGAGCAGTGATGCCATAAGTACCGGTCGCAGCCGCTCGCTCGCGCCTTCGATCAATGCCGGCCATAGCTCCTCACCGCTTCGCCGCCGTGCTTCCGCTGCGCTCAGCACCAAGAGGCCCATCAGCGATACCTGACCGAGCAGCGCGATGAAACCCACCGCCGCGCTCACCGACAGAGGCACCCCGGCCGCCAGCAGCGCAAAGGCGCCCCCGGTCAGGGCGAACGGGACGGTCAGCAGGATGGCGAGAGCGCTGCGTCCCGAGTTCATGGCCGCATACAGGAGGCCGAGCACGGCGAGCACCGCCAGCGGAACCACGATCTTGAGCCGGGCGAGCGCGCGCTGCTGGTTTTCGAACTCACCGCCCCAGGCGAAGTAATAGCCTTCGGGCGCAGGCACGCTGCGCTCTACGGTGGCGATGGCGTCCTTGACCACTGATCCCATGTCTCGTCCCTCGATGTTGAACTTCAAGGCGAGGTAGCGGCTGTTGCCTTCGCGGTTGATCGACGCCACGCCGTTGGCGACCTGGATCGTGGCGAGATCGCGCAGAGGCACGCGCGCGCCGGACGCAGCGGTGAGTGTGACCGCGCCTATCCTTTCGGTGTCGTCGCGGATGTCGAGCGGCAGCATCAGCCGCACCGGCACCGGGCGCTCTCCCTCCCACATCGTAGTCGTGACGCGCCCGGCCAGGGCGGTTTCCAGAGTGCGCTGCGCGTCCTCCATCGCAATGCCGGCCCGAGCGAGCGCCTGCCGGTCGAAGCGCACCTGCAACTGCGGGATCGAGGCGTCCCGGTAGAGGTCGAGATCCACGATGCCCGGCAATGCCTTGAGCGCCTCCTTGGCATGTTCCAAAGTAGTGCGCATTCTCGCCAGATCGGGACCGAAAATTTTCAACACCACCTTGCCGCGCACGCCGCTGACCGCCTCCTCGACGTTGTCCTTCATCGGCTGCGAGAAGTTGTAGCGCACGCCAGGGATTTCGGTCAGCGAGGTGCGCATGTCGTCTATGAGCCGAGTCTTGTCGTAACCCGAGCGCCATTCGCGCACCGGCTTCAGGCGTATGAAGGTTTCGCTCATGTTGACGCCTTCGTTGTCGGTGCCGTCCTCGGGCCGACCCTGCTCGCTCAGGGTTTTGCTTACTTCGGGGAAAGCGAGGATCCGCCGGCGCACCTCGAGAAGAATGTCCTGCCCTTTTTCCAGTGCGATGCTCGGCGGCATCTCGACGAACAACTGTATGTCGCCTTCATCCAACTCGGGCAGAAACTCGGTGCCGAGACGCGTGAGCGTCAACACCGCCAGCGCCGGCAGGACAAATGCCGCGGCGAGAACCCTCCCCCTGCGCCCGAGCAGCCATGACAAGGATCGCCGATAGTGCGCGCGCAGCCGTTCGACCCAGGGCGGCTCCTCGAGCTTGGCGTGCCGCGGTCGGAACAGGGCCGCGCACAGGGCCGGTACCAAGGTGAGGGCGAACACCAAAGCACCGATCAGGGCAAAGGAGTAAGTGAGCGCCAGAGGCCGGAAAATGCGTCCCTCGACCGATTGCAGCGTAAATACCGGCACCAACGCGGCGATGATGATCAGCATTGCGTACACGCACCACCAGCCGCAGCACGTCGCGCCGATCGGTGGGGCGGTCTTGGCGCAGCGCATGGATGACGTTCTCGACGAGCACCACGGCGCCGTCGACCAGAATGCCGAAATCGATGGCGCCCATCGAGATCAGGTTGGCCGGGAGGCCCAGCGCGTAAAGGCCGAGGAAGGCCACCAGCAGGGAGAGCGGTATCACTACGGCGACCGCCGCTGAGCCTACTACGCTGCGCAGGAACAGCCATACCACGCCCACCACCAGAACGAACCCGCTCAGGAGATTCTTGTGGACCGTGGAGAGCGTCAGCCCCACGAGGTCGCTGCGGTCGTAGTAAATTTCGATGCGCATGCCCTTGGGCAGGATGGTCTCGTTCAACTCGCGCACCTTGTCGTGGACGCCGTCGAGCACCAGCGAAGGATTCTGGCCACGCCGCATCCACACGAAGCCTTCGATGCCTTCCTTTTCCAGGCCGACGCCCACGGTGCCGCGCCGCGGCGTGAAAGACTGCACCACATTGGAAACGTCGCCCAGCGTCACCGCAGTCCCGTCCTTGCTCTTGAGCAGGATGCGCTTGATGTCCTCGGCTGACTCGAGGAAGCCGATGCCGCGTACCGTGAGTTCCTGATCGCCGTGCCGCAGGAAGCCGCCGCCGACGTTCAGGTTGGATTTTGCGATCGCCTGTTCGAGATCGCCCAAGGTCAAGCCCAGAGCGAACAGGCGCGCGGGGTCGGCTTCGACGTGTATCTCCTTGAGATAGCCTCCGAAGGGCACGATGTCGGCCACGCCAGGCACCTGGCGCAGGACGCGCACGATGTTCCATTGCATTTCAGAGCGCAACTGATAGAGGTCGTGGCGGTCGCTCGTGACACGGAACTGGTACACCTCGCCCAGTGGCGTGGCTTCCGGCGCAATCTCCGGAGTCACGCCCTGGGGAAGATCGGCGGCTGCGGCCCGTTGCAAGACCACGGTTCGAGCCGGGAAGCTGGCCGTGTCGTCCGAGAAAGTCAAGGTGATCAGCGACAGGCCGAACAGGCTCTCGCTGCGCATCAAGGTCATCCCCGGCGTGCCGTTCAGCTCGCGCTCCAGCGGCACCGTGACGCGCCGCTCGATCTCCTCCGGCGCATTGCCAGGGAGCTGGGTGATGACCGTGACCTGGGTATTGGTGACGTCCGGGTAGGCCTCAATAGGCGTGTCGAGGTAGGCGCGCAGTCCAAAGGCCGCGACGATCAAAGTGGCAAACAACGCCGCAACCCGGCGGTGAACGCAGGTTTCGATGAGGAGGCGGAGCATGGTCAGAGCAGCTGCTCTGCCTGGGTGTCGAGCAGCAAGGCGCCGCGTACCACCACTCTTTCGCCCGCCGTGAGCCCCTGCAGAATCACCACCTGACCGTCCTGGTTACGGCCCGTCTGTACCTCGCGGGCCTCGAAGGTGCCGTCCTCTCGCTCCACGTAGACCACGCGGCGTTTTCCGTCCTTGATCAGCACCGCCGAGACCGGGACCAAGACGTCCGCCTTTGCGCCCACACGCAGTGCAACCTGGGCCAGCATGCCGGCCCGCAAGCCATCGATGCGCTTGGTAAGCGCCAGATACACCTGGCCGCGACGCGATTCCGGATCCACGCGAGGGTTGAAATTCTCGACCCGTGCTGCGACACGGGCGGCGAGCGCCGGCAGTTCCACGCCCGCTTCCTGGCCGACGGAAATCCGGCGCAAATCGCTTTCCGGAACCTGCGCGACCACCTGCAGGCGGGTCGGATCACCGAGCTCCAGTAACGCTTCGCCGCCAGGCGCGACCGTGGCGCCGACCGCGGTGCGAATCGTTATCACCACACCGTCCGCGGGTGCTCGAACGGTAACCCGTATGCCTTGCCCGGATCCGATCAGGTCCGCGGCGTTCCGCGCCCGCTCATATTCCGCGCGCGCTTCCTTCAGCCGCGCTTCGGCCTCCTGTCGCTCGAACTCCAGGCCGACGCCTTTTTCCACCATCTCGACCTGGCGCCTGAAGACGCTCTCGGCGCTGCCCAGCCTCGTGGCTGCCTGATCGAGCGTAGCGCGCGCGGTCCCCGCGTCCGCGCTTTCGATGGTCAAGAGCTCCGTCCCGGTCTTGACTACTTGTCCGGCCTGAACCAGCACGGCAACGACGCGCCCCGCCGTTGTGGCTCCGATCGCGGATTGTGCCTGCGGACGGAACGTCACGCGGCCCGGCAACGCGAGCAGATCGACGACCTGGGAAACGGCGACGGCCTCGATGGAGAGATACTGCTTCTGGGCGTCCGCTATGTGCGCCGAGCGGACGCCGGGATCACGAGAAGTCTCGGGCGCGGGCGCGGTGACGGCTGTCGTTCCCTTCTCGCATCCAGCCATCAGCGCTGAAAGCCCGATCAACGCGATGAAAAAATCCGTCCGATTCATGCCCGATAAACCTCAATTTCCCACGGACTCCAGTTTCGCGCTCGAAGCAAGCGCGGGGACCCGTATTCGTGCAAACATGTGAGGGCGCGATTTTAGAGGAACATGCTGACTACCGGCTGACACGACGGTCCGAGGAGCGCTGAAAAATCATGCTTGTCCTTGGCATCGAGACCTCTTGCGACGAAACCGGGGTGGCCGTCTACGATGCCGGCCGCGGCCTGCTCGCACACGCGCTGCATTCACAGGTGGCGCTGCACGACGCGTACGGCGGCGTCGTGCCGGAGCTCGCTTCGCGGGACCACATTCGGCGCCTGCTCCCTCTCATCCGCGAGGTCCTGCACAAGGCCGGTGCCAGCGAGTCGGACCTCGACGCGGTCGCGTACACCCAAGGCCCCGGCCTCGCGGGAGCGTTGCTCGTGGGCGCGGCCGTCGCGAACAGCCTTGCGTTCGGTCTCGGAATCCGGGCAGTTGGCGTTCATCACCTCGAGGGGCATTTGCTTTCGCCGCTGCTTGAAAAAAATCCGCCGTCTTTCCCGTTTGTCGCGCTGCTGATTTCGGGGGGGCACACCCAGCTGATGCGCGTCTCGGGAGTCGGGCGGTACGAGATGCTGGGGGAAACGCTGGACGACGCCGCGGGAGAAGCTTTCGACAAGACAGCAAAATTGCTCGGGCTCGGCTACCCTGGGGGACCCGCGCTCGCCAAGCTCGCCGAGCGCGGCAGAGCCGATCGCTTCGCGTTTCCACGCCCGATGCTCGAGCAGCTGGAGAAACGCGGCGATCTCAACTTCAGCTTCAGCGGGCTGAAGACGGCGGTCGCGACGCTCACGCGCACGCGCGCGCTCGACGAGCAGACGCGCGCCGATGTGGCAGCCGCGTTCCAGGAGGCAGTGGCCGACGTGCTCGTTGCAAAATCGCTCGCCGCGGTGCGCAGAACGGGCCTGAGCCGGCTCGTCGTGGCTGGAGGCGTCGGCGCCAACGTGCGGCTGCGCTCCTTGCTCGACGCCGCCGCGTCGCGCGACAAATTCAGCGTGTTCTACCCGGCAATGGAATTCTGCACCGACAACGGCGCGATGATCGCGCTGGCAGGATGCCTGCGGTTGGAGGCCGCCAACGCGGGCCGGGCGCTTCCCCTCGGATTCACAGTGAGGCCGCGCTGGGACCTCGCAAGCGTCGCGCCCGCCTGATGCACCCGGCTAGGCGCCCGCCGATTCCCGCTTTTCGCCGATGCGGTGTTCCTTCCCGGCGACGAGCTTGAGAATGTTCGCCTTGTGGCGCCAGACGAGCAGCGCCGACATGAGAATCAGCGCGGGCAGCATTTCTCTCGCGCCGAACAGGAAAAAATAGTAGAGCGGCGCAAATACGGCGGAGACGATCGCCGCAAGCGACGAATAACGGAAAAAGAGTGCGATGACGATCCAGGTCGCAACCGTCGCGAGACCGAGCCAGGGATGGATCGCGAGCAGAATCCCGCCCGCGGTGGATACGCCCTTGCCGCCCCTGAAGCCGAAGAACCCCGGATAGATGTGGCCCACGAATACCGCGACCGCGCAGGCGGCGACGCCCGCCGCTCCGATGCCGTAACCGGCGGCGTAGTGCGCCGCAAGGAACACGGCGAGCCAGCCCTTTCCGCAGTCGCCGACGAGCGTGAGAAGCGCCGCGAGCTTGCTGCCCGTGCGCAACACGTTGGTCGCGCCGGGATTGCCCGAGCCGTACGAGCGCGGGTCGGGAAGCCCGAAGGCACGGCTCACGATGACTGCGAAGGACAGCGAGCCGATCAGGTAGGCGATGAGGAAGAAGGCTGCGGCAGCCATGGCCTTACTCTAGAATTGGAGGCAAAGTTTAACGCCGCCACGCCTTGGACACCATTTTCATCCGCCAGCTGCGCCTGCAGGCCTGGATCGGGCTTTACCGCCACGAGAAAATCGCCCCGCAGACGATCGAGCTCGATCTCGAGATCGCTCTGCCTGCCGGTGACGCGGTATTCAAGACGCAAAAGGTCGCGGATACCATCGACTACGGCGTCGTAGTGGAACACCTCCGCGCCCTCCTCGCGAAAGAGCGCTTCGGCCTCGTCGAAAACCTCGCCGAACGAATCGCAAGCCTCATACTCGAGGACTTGAAGTCGCCCCGCGTCAAGGTCAGTATCGCCAAGCTCGGCGCTTTGCGCGACGCGCAGCGCGTGGGAGTGACGCTCGAACGAAGCCGGGCGTAATCCGGGTTCAGGCACTCTCCGGCTTCACCCTCTGGGATGGTGCTTTTGGTGCAGCAGCTTCAGCCGCTCGCGCGCCACGTGGGTGTAGATCTGCGTGGTCGAGATATCGGCATGGCCGAGCAGGAGCTGCACGACGCGCAGATCGGCGCCGTGGTTGAGCAGATGCGTGGCGAAGGCGTGGCGCAGCGTATGGGGCGAAAGCGATTTGCCGGGGAGTGCTGCCGCGGCGCGCTTCTTGATCAGGTGCCAGAACGCCTGCCGCGTCATGGGGCCGCCGCGCCCCGTGACGAACACGTAGTCGCTGGCCCGTTTCCTCAAAAGCGCGGGTCGCCCTTCCTTCAAATAGCGCGCGAGCCAGGCGAGCGCCTCCTCACCCAGGGGCACGAGACGCTCCTTCGAGCCCTTGCCGAAAACGCGCACCACGCCCATGTCGAAGCTCACTTCGACGAGCTTCAGACGAACCAGCTCCGAAACGCGCAGCCCGCTCGCGTAGAGCACTTCCAGCATCGCACGGTCGCGGAGCCCGAGCGGTGCTCCCGGCTCCGGCTGCGCGAGCAGCGCTTCGACATCGAACTCCGAGAGCGTCTTCGGAAAGCGCGGCGGCTTCTTCGGGGGATCGAGCTTGAGCGTGGGATCGATCTCGATGCGCCGCCCGCGCACGAGGAACCGGTAGAAGCGCTTCAAGCTCGAGTGCAGCCGCGCCTGGGTGCTCGAGCGGATGCCGTGCTTCTTTCCGGGGGAGCGCCGCAAATAAAGCCAGGCGAAATACTCGGCGAGATCGGCTTCGGTCGCACCCAGCAGCGAGGCGCGGCCCTGCCGCTCGTGCCAGTCGGCGAACAGGCTCAGATCGCGGCGGTAGGATTCGAGCGTGTTCTTCGCAAGGCCGTCCTCGAGCCAGACGGAATCGCAGAATTCGTCCAGGAGCGCGGTGTTGTCCGCGTTCATTGCTATCCGCGAGCGGCGCCTTCGTGGGCGGGCTGGCGCGCGGCGCGAATGCGAAGGAGCTGGATCGCGACGACCACGGCGAACAGGCCCAGGCCGACGATATCAGCCGTAGTGGTCGGGTACACGAGCGCCAGCCCTGCGACGATCAACATCCCCCGTTCGATCCAGCTCGTGCTCTTGAACAGCCAGCCTTGTACGCCGCCCGCGAGCGCGGCGATCCCCAGCGCGGCGGTGATCGTTACGAGCGCGATCGAACCCCAATCGGCGTTGCCGAGTGTTTTGATCGAACCCGTGAGGAGCAGTCCCACGCCCGAGGGATCGAGCACGAACATGAAGGGCACGAGGAAGGCGGGCATGGTGTATTTCCAGGATTGCAGCGTCGTCTTGTACGGATCGCCGCCGGTGATCGCCGCGGCAGCGAAGGGCGAGAGCGCGGTTGGCGGCGAGACTTCGGAGAGCACCGCGTAGTAGAAAATGAACATGTGCGCAGCAAAGTCGGGCACGCCCAGCTTGATCATCGCCGGCGCCGCGATCACCGCGCAAATGATGTAAGACGCGGTCACCGGGACGGCGAGTCCCACGATCCAGACGATGAGTGAAGTGTAGATCGCCGTCAGCAGCAGCGAGCCTCCAGCGTATTCGATGATGATCGAGCTGAATTTGAGGCCCAGACCCGTGAGCGTCACCACGCCGACGATGATGCCGGCGCCGGCGCAGGTGGTGGCGACGTTGAGCACCCCGGTCGAGCCCGCCTCGAGCGCCTTGAAGAATTTCGACCCGAAGATTCCCTTTACCAGGGGTTCGCGTCCTCGGAACAGGTCGTAGGAGAACAATGCGCAATCGCGATGCAAAAAGCTCGTTGCAAAGGAGAACACCGTCGCCCAGAACACCGACAGCACGGGCGAATATCCCATGAGCATGAATACGACGATCGACACCAGCGACAGGAAGTGGAACCAGTAATTCTTCGTCAAACTCCACAGCGATTCGACCTGCACGTACTTCACCGTGCTCATGCCGAACTTGCGCGCGTCGATCTCGACCATGAGGAAGAGCGCGAAGTAATAGAGCAAGGTCGGGATCGTCGCCATCAAGAGCACGTCGAGATACGAGATCTTCAGGAACTCGGCGATGAGGAAGGCCGCCGCGCCGAGCACCGGCGGCGAGATGATCGCGCCCAAGCCTCCCGCGGCGAGCAGCCCGCCCGCCGCGTTTTTCCCGTAGCCCGCCTTGACGAGCATCGGGTAGGCGACCGAGCCTAGCGTCACCGTGGTCGCCACGCCGCTCCCCGACGGCCCGCCGAGGAGGAACGAAGCGAGCACCACGGTACGGCCGGCGCTGGTGGACTTGCCGCCCATGGCGGAGAACGAGAAATCGATGAAGAACTTACCCGCCCCGGAGAATTGCAGGAACGCCCCATAGATCGTGAACAGGATGATGAGCGAGGAAGAGACGTCCACGGCGACCCCGAAGATGCCTTCGAGCGTCATATACAAATGCCCCACCAGCCGGCCGACTTCGTAGCTGCGATGCGCCCAGGAACCGGGAAGCTGCTCGCCGAACAGCGCATAGAGCACGAAAGCCATCACTACCCCCGGCATGATCCAGCCCGAGGCGCGGCGCATGCCTTCCAGGATCAGGAGGATCAACGCGATGCCGAAGACGATGTCCCAGTTGTCCGGTGAAGTGTTGCGGTCCCAGATATCGTCGCCGCCCTGAAGAATGTAGGCGATCACCGCGACGGCGGCGAACGCGGCCGCCCAGTCCCACCACATGATGCGGTGGCGGTAGCGCTTCGAGGCGGGAAACAGCAGGTAGCCGAGGAACAGCACGAAGGCGACGTGCACCGGGCGAAGCACCTGCGCCGGCACGATTGCGTACGCGGTGTAGAGGTGGAACAGCGACATCACCACCGCCGTCGCGGAGGCGAAGATGCCAAGCGCGCCGCGCAGCTTGTTGCTCGCGCCCTCCTCCGCCTCGATGAACTCCTCGGCCTTCTTCAGCGCCTCGACATCGATGACCGGCGCATCGGCTGCCGGGCCCGCGATCTGGCTCATCCGCCCTCCTCGGCGCGCATGCTAGCACAGCCCGCCGGCGTGACACGCCGCCTGCCTGCCCATCTCGCTTGACAATCCAATCTTCAGGGGGTCTGCTGATTTTCCCTGCCCAGCGCGGCGAACCCCAAATCGCCAACCATCAACGACGCCAGCACCGAGAGTTGATTCTTCGCCTGAATCGGCTTGCCGGCCCGCCAATAGGCAATGGCCAAATAGCGGTGCACTTCCTGAAATCCTCGGGTCAGATCCTGCGCACGCTCAAGAGCGTTAACCGCTCTTTGATAATTCCCTTCCTGGAGGTGATGGAGTCCGACGCCGAGCCAATAATACGGATCCTTCTCCTGCCTTGCCTGCAGAATCTCCGCGTACTTCAAAGCCTCCGATTCGCGACCTTGGGATACCAGCAGCTGGTGCAAGGAACGCAAAGCGATATCCGCGTCATCGTTGAGTGCAATCGCGTTCAACAACAATTGTTCCGCGCTCCGAAGGAGGCCTTTGCGCGTATAGAGCTGCGCCAAATTGCTGTAACTCGGTGAATAGCCCGGGTCCGCGAGCACCGCCGCTTTGAAATGGGCATAAGCCAAGGTCAGATCGCCTTGCGCCAAGTATTCCGCCGCAACGTTGTTGTAAAAGCGCGCAAGAATCCCGTCGTCCGACAAGGCTATTCCCTCTCTTCGCGAAGCGACTTGAGGTTCGAAATCGATGATCACGTCACCTGATCGCATCAATCCGTCCTTGACGTACAGCCCTCCATCGCTTCTGCCGCTGATGAGCAGATTCACGTGCCGGTTGAGAAACTCGACGCTGCCGCGCCGGTCGAAGACAACAGGCACGCGAACTTCCTGCATCTGGACCGGCATGTCCAGAGCTTTCGCCAGCGAATAAGACAAGACCGTAAGCGAAAGACAATCGCCGTTTTTTCGACGCCACGTTTCTGCGGCGATTGTCGAGTGGCTTCTCGAATAGGAAAAATCTTTGGTCTCCGGCTCAAATAGGAGCGAGACCAAATGATTCAGACGATACTGCGCGCTGGAATTTTGAATCCTTGGATCGTGCAGTTTCGATAGAAGCCCGGCGTCAAGCTGAAAGAGATCCCGTTTGCTGACCGAGACCAGGGCCGCATCATAGTCAAAAGCCTGGTCCTGCCACAGAAGATGCGCAGGCAAGGGCGCACGGGTCGCTGCGGCACATCCCGCGAGTGCGATGAGACACCCTCCGATCGATAGCGCTCTGAGCAACATAAGACCCCTACCATGTTGCCTCACCGCGAGATGAACGGCGCCTCCGTTCGATCTCGCGGTGTCGGACGGCGCGGCGCGGCCCGCGCCCGGCTTTAACGAATCCTCACGCCCCGCTCCGCAAAATACTTGACCGCGCCGGGATGGAAAGGAATCGGCGAGGCCGCGGCCTTCTGGTTCTCCAGCCTGAAATTCTCCGCCTCCTTGTGCACGGCGATCATGTCGTCGCGCTTGTCGAAGATCGTCTTGACGATGTTGTAGGCGGTCTGGTCGCTCAGGTTCTCGTGCGAAACGAGGATGTTCCACACGGTGGCCTGACGATTGTCCGCGTCCATGCCCCGGTAAGTCGCCTTCGGGATGACGTCCTCAATGTAGAGCGGGCCGTACTTCTTGTTCATCGCGGCGACGGTGTCGGCGTGGTCGATCATCTTGATCTTGACGCCGGGCGTGTTGGCGAGGTCGGTCACCGCCGCGGTCGGGAGCCCCCCCACCCAGAAGAAGGCATCGATCTTGCGATCCTTGATCGCGTTCACCGACTCGGCGACGCCGAGCCGCTCGCGCTTCATGTCGCGATCCTTGTCCAGGCCCGCCGCCTCGATGACGCGGAACCCCATCACCTCGGTCGCGCTGCCCGGTGAACCGGTCGAGACGCGCTTGCCCTTCAGGTCCGCCATTTTGGTGATGCCCGTGCCTTCGATGGTGACCACGTGCATGCGATTGGGGTACAGGATCATGAGCGTGCGCAGCGGTACCTTGGTGCCCTTGAACTTGTCTTCGCCGCGGTACGCGTCCTGGCCGGCGTCCGCCATTGAAAACGCGATGTAGGGCTTGCCGGTCGCGATGAGCTTGAGGTTGTCCACCGAGCCGCCGGTCACCTCGGCCGTGGCTTGTAGGCCCGGCACGTACTTGGACAGGATGTTCGCCATCCCGCCACCCAGCGGGTAGTACACGCCGCCGGTGCCGCCGGTGGCGATCGACAAGCTGTATTTTTCCTGTGCGTGGGCGGCGCCCGCCACCGCAAGCGCGGCTCCGAGAGTGACTGATGCAAAGACCTTCATCGATTTCCCTCCTGTGAAGTTTCGCCCCTAAACGCTTCCGGCCACCGCTGCGGCCTGTTCGGTTTTCCCGGAATATACTACGTGCACCGGATTCAGGCGGGCCCCACGTCTCTGAACAAGGCGCCGTCCCGAGCGAGATCGCCCGACGCCCGCACGCCGAGGTTCGTGCGCTCGGCGAAGGCGAGCATGCGGTCGATCGGCCGGTATGCGCGGCGACCGATTTCCGGATCGATGTGGATCTCGTTCGCGCCGGTCTCGAGCGCCGCGGCGAGGTTCGCCAGGCCGTTCATCGCCATCCAGGGACAATGCGCGCAGCTCTTGCAGGTGGCGCCCGCGCCCGCGGTTGGCGCCTCGATGAAGCGCTTTTCGGGCATCAGCATCTTAAGTTTGTGAAGCATGCCGTTGTCGGTCGCAACGATGAATTCGTCGGCATCCAGCGCCTGCGCTGCCCGGATGATCTGCGTGGTGGAGCCGACCGCGTCGGCGAGCTCGATCACCTCGGCGGGGGATTCCGGGTGGACGAGCACCTTCGCCCGCGGGTGCTCTTTCTTCAGGAGCTCCAGCTCCAGCGCCTTGAATTCCTCGTGCACGACGCATGCGCCGTGCCACAGCAGCATGTCGGCGCCGGTCCGGCTTCGCACGTAGGCCCCGAGGTGACGGTCGGGTGCCCAAAGAATTTTTTCGCCGCGCTCGTGCAGGTGGCGCACCACCTCGAGCGCAATCGACGAGGTGACCACCCAGCCGGCACGCGCCTTGACCGCGGCGCTCGTATTGGCATAGACCACCACGGTGCGCTCGGGGTGCCGGTCGCAGAAACCGGAAAATTCATCGGCCGGACAACCCAGATCGAGCGAGCAGGTCGCATCGAGGTCGGGCATGAGCACGCGCTTCTCGGGATTGAGGATCTTCGCGGTCTCGCCCATGAAGCGCACGCCCGCGACCACCAGCGTCGGCGCGGCCTGCGCCCGGCCGAAACGCGCCATCTCGAGCGAGTCCGCCACGCAGCCGCCGGTCTCCTCGGCGAGGTCCTGGATGTCGGGCTCGACGTAGTAGTGCGCGAGCAGCACCGCGCTCCGCTCTTTGAGCAGGCGCTCGATGCGCGCCTTCAGTTCGCGGCGCTGCTCCGCGCTCGGCGCCGCGGGGACCTTTGCCCACGCCCGCGCCGTGCACGCGACGCCGGCAAGCTGGCGCTCGAATTCGACGACTTGGGTCGTGTGCATGCGTTATTGGACAGTTTTCAGCCTGCTGCGTTGCAACCGTACCGCAACAAGGGCCCGCTCATCGATCTCGGGGCGGGGTGAGGCCGGAAAGATAGTCGGCGAGTATTTCGATGTCCTTTTCCGATAGCAGCTCCGCCGCCGAGGTCATGTTCCCGTCGAAATCGGCTCGGGTCCCGGCCTTGAAACCGCGCAACTGCGTTCTCAGGTAGGCGAATTGCTGGCCTGCCAGCCGCGGGATGTGCTGCAGGCCGAGGAGCGCGGGGCCATGGCATTGCACGCAATGGTGCTGCTCGGCAAGGCGTCGTCCGCCGGCGGCGTTTTGTGAAGCAGTTTCATGCAAGGCGGCCGCCGGTTTTTGACTGGAGAAATAGGCCGCCAGCTCGTTCATGTCGGCGTTGGAGAGGCTGGAGGCCATCGGCGACATCTGCGGATCCTTGCGGTTGCCCTCGCGGAACATGAAGAGCTGCATCGAGATGAACTGCGCAGGCTGTCCGGCGAGCGAAGGCATGGCCGGGTCGGTCGAATTTCCGCCGGGACCGTGGCAGGCGACGCAGGCTTGCGCCTTGAGCGGGATTTCTCCAGCTGCGGCAAAAGGGAGAAAAAAACAAAGCGCGGCGGCAAATATCGCCGCCGCGCCGCCGCTGTTGCGACTGCGACCGCTCACTTCTTCTTGGCGTAGCTCACGCGATAGATGATCCCGTTTTGGTCATCCGAGACGAGCATCGAGCCGTCGCGCATCACCATCACGTCCGCCGGCCGGCCCCACATGGGAGGGTCGGCCTTCTCGTCCGTGAGGAAGCCCGTGAGGAACGGCCTCATCCTCGGCTTGCCGTTCGCATCGAAGCTCACGCGCGTGACGTTGTAGCCCTGCTTGATGGTGCGGTTCCACGAGCCGCGAAAGGCGATGAAGATGTTGTTCCGGTACTCGGCCGGGAACATCTTGCCGGTGTAGAAACGCATGCCGATGGGCGCGATATGCGCGCCGAGCTTGAGCGTGGGCGGGGTGAACTCGGAGCAGGAGCGGTTCTTGCCGAACTCGGGGTCGAGGGTGTCGCCCTGGTGGCAGAAGGGATAGCCGAAATGAGCCCCCTTCTTCGCAACCCGGTGCAGCGTGTCGTTCGGCGAATCGTCGCCGAGCCAGTCGCGGGCGTGGTTGGTGAACCACAGCTCCTTGGTCTTGGGATGCCAGTCGAAACCGACCGAGTTGCGCACGCCAAGCGCCACATTCTCGAGCACGCCCTTGTTAGGGTCGACCCGCATGATCGATGCTTGCATGTAGCTCGGCATGACGATGTTGCCGGGCGCGCCGATGTTGAAATAGAGCTTGCCGTCGGGCCCGAGCGCGAGAAACTTCCAGAAGTGGCCGGGCTGGTTCGTGGGGTCAAGGCCGTCGATGACGACTTTGCCCTGGGGTGGATTGTCCAGGTTGTTCTCGATGCCGTCGTAGCGCGTGATGCGGTGGCGCTCCGCGACGTAGAGCGTGCCTTTGCTGAACGCGATCCCGTTCGGCGACTCGAGACCCTTGAGAAGGGTCTTCACCTCGCGCCTGCCGCCGCGGTCGACGACCGCATAGACGTCCTTCAACTGGCGGGTGCCTACGAATATCGTGCCCTTGTTGCCCTGCGCCATGGAGCGCGCTCCGGGGAGGCCTTCGGCCCAGACTTCCACCTTGAAGCCGGCCGGGACTTTGAGCTTGTCGACCGGGAGCAGCTTCGCGGACTTACCGGTGACCTCGATCGCGAAGGGGTGCAGGGGCGATTTCTCCTGCTCGGCGCTGCGGCCTTGCTGCCAGGAGGGCGGGGCGGCGGGCGCCTGCGCCTGCACCGCATTGGCGATCAGCGCACAGACGAGCGCGGAAATGAGGGAGATGAACGGTCGGAACGGTGCGGGCAACATGGAATATCCTCCTTTTCCCGGGTGTTGTGGTCTTCGAGGGGGCGCCGCGGTGCAATCGACGGGGCGTAATGGCATCATAGCTACGCTCGATGCCGGGCGCAACAACATGGCACACCGGAGAAAAGCCTCGTGCTCAGCCGCCCTGCTCGCGCTCGGCGCGGGCCCCCTTTACGGACAGACGGGACCCGAGCAAGGCGCCTCGGCGGTTCCTGTGCCATCAATCGTGGTCACCGCGACGCGCTCGGAGCGCAACAGTTTCGATCTGCCGGTCTCGATCGACCGGATCGACGCCGATGCGATCCGCGAGGGCAAACCGATGATCAATCTGTCGGAGAGCCTCTCGCGCGTCCCCGGCGTGGTCGTGCAGAACCGCCAGAACTACTCCCAGGATTTGCAGATCTCTTCGCGCGGGTTCGGCGCGCACGCACAGTTCGGAGTGCGCGGCGTGCGCCTCTACGCGGACGGGATCCCCGCGACTTCTCCCGACGGCCAGGGGCAGACCTCCAACTTCGATCTCGGCGCGGCCGAGAGGATCGAAGTGATGCGGGGACCCTTCTCGACCCTCTACGGAAATGCCTCGGGCGGGGTCATCCAGATATTCACCGAGAACGGTCCGCCCGAGCCCACGCTCACGCTGAACGGCGCGGCCGGGAGTTATGGAACCAGCCGCGCCGGTCTCAAGTTCGGCGGACAGTCGGGCGTGCTCAACTACATCGGCGGCGCCTCCCACTTCGAGACGACCGGCTACCGCGACCACAGCGCGGCCGAGAAGGACCTCGGCAACGCCAAGCTCAAGTTCGCGTTGAGCGACGATACGCAGCTTGCCCTGATCCTGAATTCCGTGAGGCAGCCGGCGCAGGATCCAGCGGGACTGAGACGCGACCAAGTGGAGCAGAACCCGCGCCAGGTCGATGGTTCGGTTATTACGTTCAATACCCGCAAGGATGTGGTGCAGAACCAACTCGGCACGACCGTGGAGCACCGGCTCTCGGCTTCGGACAGCCTGCGCTTTGCCGCCTACGGCGGAAGCCGGCAGGTCGAGCAGTTTCTTGCTTTGAACGGTACAACGCCATTCCTGTCCTCGGGCGGTGTCGTCAACCTCGACCGCTTCTACTATGGGCTCGACCTGCGCTGGTCGCGCGCGACGGAACTCGCTGGCACGCCCCTCGCGTTCACCGTGGGAAGCGACTACGACAATCAAAAAGAGCGGCGCAGGGGATACGTCAACAACAACGGCACCGCCGGGGCGCTGAAACGCGATGAGGACGACACGGCGCGCAGCGCCGCGATCTACGCGCAGGGCGACTGGAAATTCGCGCCGCGCTGGGGCCTCTTCGCCGGCCTGCGGCACACTGAGGTTTCGTTCTACTCGAGCGACTACTACATCGTTCCGGGCCCGACCCCCAATCCCGACGACAGCGGCCAGATCCGCTTCAAGAACACCAGCCCCGCGGCCGGCCTGATCTATGAAGTCGATCCCTCGCTCAACCTCTATGGCAACATCGGCAAAGGCTTCGAGACCCCGACTTTCGCCGAGCTCGCCTACCGCTCCGACGGGACGACGGGACTCAATTTTGCGCTGCAACCGAGCACGAGCGTCAACAGCGAACTGGGCGCTAAAGCCCGCCTGCGCGGCGGCCAGCTGCTTACTTTCGCGGTGTTCCACATCGACACGAAGAACGAGATCGTGGTCGATACCGCGATGGGCGGGCGCAACACCTTCAAGAACGCAAGCCGCACGACACGAGACGGAGCGGAGTGGTCGTGGAGCGCACGTGCGCTAGATTCGCTCGACCTACTCGTTGCGGCGAGCTTCGTGAACGCGCGTTACCGCGACGATTTCACAACGGTCCCCGGTCCAGGTCAGCCGCCAATCACCGTGAGGGCCGGCACCTACCTCCCCGGCGTTCCGCGCCGCACGCTCTATAGCGAGGCACGCTGGGCGCCGGCGGGACGAAGCTTCAGCACGGCGTTCGAGCTGCGCTACGGCGACCGCATCTACACGAGCGACGCCAACACCGAATGGGCGGCTCCTTACTCGGTAGTGAACTGGCGGATCGTCTTCGAGCAGCGCGCGAGCGACTGGCGCATCAACGAATTCGTGCGCATCGAAAACCTCTTCGACAAGAACTACGTCGGCTCGGTGATCGTCGGCGACACCAACCAGCGTTTCTACGAGCCGGCTCCACGGCGCAACGCCATCGTCGGGATCAACGGCGTCACCAGGTTCTGACGGCGCGATGCCGGTCGATCCAATACGCCCAGGGACCGAAGATCGCCAAGGCGACGATTCCCAGGATCGCCACCGCGTTTTCGCTGGGCGGCGGCGGAGACCAGGGTCCCGGAATGTAAAGGACGGTGAGCAAGGCGATGAACGCCCACCATGCGACGGTTCCGATGCGATCCTTGGCTTTGGTGGACTGCAGGTAGAGCGCGATCCCGGCCGCGAACATCAGGCCCTCGACTGCGAAGGTCGCGGGCACGGACTGCCACAAACCCAGGCCGAGGCGCTCGCCGCCGCCGGGATAGAGCGGCAGGTCGGGCCGGTGAGTAACGCAATCCAGCACCCAGTGGCTGGCGACGGCGATTCCAACCCACATCGCTCCGGCGCGATCGCCCGTTGCCGTCTGATAGACGATAGCGAAGAGCACGGCCCAGACCCCGGTCATCAGCAGGCTGTGCGACCACGGGTAATACACGAAATCGAAGGGATTGATCGCGCTGAATCCCGGCACGATGCGAAAGCGCTCGACACCGAGCAGCACCAGCACCGGCCACACGACGTCGAGGAACGCCGCGGCGATGACCAGGGTGCCGAGCGATGCTCTGGGCGCGACTTTTTTCGTCGCGAAGGCTACGGCGAAGTGGCCGATGAACACTTTACCCTCCCCGGCCGAGATCAGGCGCTCTCGTACAGGCGCGTTAGCACGAACTCGCGATGTCCGAGCGCCTCCGCTGCGGTGAGCCGGCCGTTCGCGGTGCGGAACATCATCTCGAGGAGCTTGTCGCCCGCCTGGTCCATGTTGATCTCACGGCGCGTGATGCCGGACACGTCGACGTCGATGTGCTCGGGCATGAGGCGCACCGTGCGCGGATTGGCGCACAGCTTGATCACGGGCAGGATTGGATTGCCGATCACGTTCCCCTGCCCCGTCGGGAAGAAGTGCACCGCGTAGCCGCTTGCCGCGCACAGGGTCACCATCTCGGCCGCGGCGGAGGAGGAATCCATGAACCACAATCCCGGGCCGCTCGGGGCCTCGGCCTTGTCGAGAACGCCGTCCACCATGCATTTCTTGCCGATCTTCTGGATGTTGCCGAGCGCCTTCTCCTCGATGGTGGTGAGGCCGCCGGCGATGTTGCCCTTGGTCGGCTGCGAATCCACGAGGTCGCTCGTCTTGTGGCGGTTGACCACTTCCTGGTAGCGGTTGAACATGAACATGAACTTGTCGCGCACCTCGGGCGTCCTGCAGCGCGCCGCCACGAGCTGCTCGCCGCCGGTAAGCTCGGTCGTCTCGCCGAAAACAAGCGTCACGCCGTGCGCGTAGAGCTTGTCGAAGGCGTTTCCCACGCAGGGATTCGCGCCGATCCCGGAAGTGGTGTCCGATTCGCCGCACTTGGTCGATACCCACAGATCCTTGAGCGGCCGCTCCTCGCGGCGCAGCTCTGAAGCCCATTGCATGTAATCCTTCGCCGCCTTGGAGGCGCTGCGGATCGTTTCCATATCGCCGTGGCCTTCTATACCGAAGAAGGACACCGGTTTCCCCGTCGCGGCGATGCCGTCGGCGACGCGCTTCGCCCAGCCGTCCTCGATGCCGATCACCACGACTGCGGCGACGTTGGGATTGGATCCGGTGCCGATCAAGGTCTTGAAATGCAGCTCGAGATCCGCGCCGAACTGCAGCCGCCCATAGGGGTGGGGAATCGCGAGCGTCGCCTTGATGTTGTTCGCCACGGCTTCGCACGCGGCGTTGGAGAGATCGTCGACCGGCAGGACCAGGACGTGGTTTCGCACGCCGACGCGGCCGTTGTCGCGCTTGTATCCCTGGAATGTGGCTTTATTCAGATCCATAGCTTTGCGACCGTTGATGGCTCTCACCAGCGCTTGGTCTTGACATTGTGCACGTGAGCGTGCTCGCCCACCTTGATGGGCGCAATGGTGCGGCCGATGTCCACGCCGTATTTGATCACCGTGTCGCCGTTCTTGAGTTCGCGGATCGCGAGCTTGTGCCCGATGGGAACGTCGCTCTGCGCGCGGACCTTGATCTCCTTGTCCTGGTCCATGATCCACCCGGTCAGTTCCTGCCCTGCCTTCATGCCCTCGACGACGACCACTCCGACGGAGTCGTTTTCGTCGTGCACAACGAAATGGATCATGAGGTCCGTCAGCGACAGAGCAGGTTGCCCGCATTCGGATCGACCGGCCGGGTGCAATCCTGGATGTTGATCTTGCGCGCCGGATCGGGTTCGGGCGCCCGGACCGATGTCTTGCCGTCCGGGCCGAGCTGGTAGTAGCGCAGGCCGTCGGCAAGCATCACCCCGACGATGATCGCGTTGCCGAGCGGCGAGCCACTAGCCACGCTCACCTGGGAGGTCGTGGTGCTGCCCTGACCGGAGGCGCGTTCCTGGGCCGAATACCGGAGCGTGCAGCCCGCCAGAGCAACCGCGACGATGATGCAACCCGCCAAAATCCCGCGCATAAGTTGAAAATTAGCACGCGCCGAACCGTTTCGCCATATTCGCGGCGCCCGCTTTGCTAGAATTGCTCCTGAAGCGGAGGCTGCGCCATGAACAAACCCGTTGAATCGCTGCCGGCGGACAGGCTCGAATACCTCAAGCGCCGCACCGACAAGTACTTCAGCAAATCACGGCAAATCGTCGAGAAGTTCGGCGACCGGACCGTCACCTACGGCGTGTTCCTGCGCCGCGGCGTGATCTGCGCCGTCAACCCCGCCATCGACGTCCTGCGCAGCTACTACTCCGCGAAGGCCGAGCCGCTCAGGATCACGCGCCTGTACGAGGAAGGGGCGTTCGTTCCCGACCAAAAGGCGCTCTTCACGTACACCGGTTCGTTCGCGGCCCTGGTCGAGCTCGAGACGCTCATCCTGCAGCGCGTCGGGGTCGCCTGCGTCTCGGCGTACAACGCCTACAAGATGGCGATGAACCTGAAGAAAGTCGCGTTCATCGACATGCACGCGCGGCACTCGCCGGGCGACGACCTGTCGCTGCTCGCGGCTTACGGCGCGTCGGTCGGAAGCCGGATGGCGAAGCTCGGCGGCGCGATCGGCTTCATCGGTTCGTCGCAGGATCTTAGCGCGCATTTCTACGGCCAGGACAAAGGCATCGGTACCATGCCGCACGGCATCATCGGCTACGCCGGCTCGACCCTGCGCGCCGCGCAGATGTATGTCGAGACCCATCCCCAGGACAATCTCACGGTGCTGATCGATTACTACGGCCGCGAGTATTCCGACGCCCTCGACATCTGCCGCTGGTGGTACAACGAATACCTGCCGCGGGACGAGACGGGCGCGCGAGCGCTCGCTCTGCGCATCGACACGCACGGCGAGCGCTACGCCGAAGGCCTCGACTACGAAAAATCGACCGAGGTCGTGGTCGCCTGGCTGCACGTACCGAACGAGTACGAGGCGGTGCGCTACGTGATGGGCGAAGAGGCGTTCGACGCCGACAGCCTGAACATCGTCAAGGACCGGGTGCGCAAAGTGCTGTTCGGCACCGGCGTCTCCGTCGCCGCGGTCATCCAGCTGCGCCAGACGCTCGACGCGAACGGCTTCAATGCCTGCAAGATCGTGGGCTCATCGGGATTCAACCTGTTCAAGTGCAAGATATTCGCCAACAGCAGGGCGCCGCTCGACGTGGTCGGCACGGGCTCCTTCATCCCGGAGAACTTCAACGACACTTTCGCCACGGCGGACATCTTCATGTACGACGGCAAGCCGGGGATCAAGCTCGGCCGGGAGAAGCTCTTTCAAGGGCTCAAACCATAACCAAATAAATCCTTGTAGAAACTTTTTCATGGCGAAAATCCTTGCTGATAAAGACATAAAGGGTCTGATTGGCAGCGTGTTGATTGGCGCCGAGGAAAGGCAGTTAAACCCTAACGGCATCGAACTCCGCTTGGGCCAACACGTACTTTTCCATTCGACAGGCGAAGAGAAAGAACTCCAACCTGGAATGTTCCTTCAAGTCAACCCTGGCGAATCCGTGACGATTTCGAGCATCGAGTCTATTGACTTTACTGCTCAAACCGTCAAGACAGTGCTGCCGGAGAAGATGTTAATGGGCCTCATCACTCCGACAACTACGATGATGCGCGAGGGCATTTCACAGGTGGCAACAAAAGTTGATGCCGGCTTTCGGGGAGTGCTGAATTGGAGTCTCAGAAACAATTCAATCAACAAACTCGTCGTACAGCATGGGGAGCCGATATTTAAGCTTACGGTCTTTTCGCTGGATAAAGACGAATCCCCTGAGTTTTCGTACGGACAGCGAGAATCTGACAGCTATCAAGACGGGCAGGGAATCGTTCGCTCAAAGCGGAAGCTTCCCGCAGACATACCAAAAAATAAAGTAGTCTCGTCGAGTGTAGAAAAACTCGATCCCAAGAAGCAGCTCCGAGAGGCCGGCTATCCATTTGATCACATAGGTACAGAACTTACTGAGCTTGACGGAAAATTCCAAACTGTCTCGAGTGACGTTCGAATGATGAAGAACGAGTTCGAACGCAAGACTGGTGAGCTCTCAAATAAGATCGAAAGCGAGACATCGACTTTGACATCTAAGATCGATGAAACACGAAAGAATGTTTTGGAGAAAGTCGAGGCCCTTTTTGACCGAAAATTCCTTCGCGTGGGCGGCGTTATTGTCGGCGCGATCCCGATTTTGTATGGTGCGGCCACATTCTTAAAAGGAGCAAATGTCGCGGATAATGTGATTGGCTTAATCGCGATTGCCGCCGGTATTGTCATATCGGCCGTGGCGTTCCTATTAAGTCATCGCTAACGCTCAAGAAAACTGTGCTATTTCCGACAACTCTCGTCGGCAGCTACCCGCAGCCCGAGTGGCTGATCGACCGGAAAAAACTCGCCGGGCGATTTCCGCCACGCGTGCGCGCCAGGGAGTTGTGGCGCATCTCCGAGCCACTCCTCGCTGAAGCCCAGAATGATGCAACGCTACTCGCGATTCGCGCCCAGGAGGAAGCGGGCCTGGACATCATCACCGACGGCGAGATCCGGCGCGAGAGCTACTCCAACCGTTTCGCCACCGCGCTCGAAGGCGTGGACACCAACAATCCCGGCACGGCGCTCGACCGCTCGGGACATCCGAACCCCGTTCCGCGCATCGTCGGCAAAATTCGCCGCAAGCACCCGGTCGAGGTCGAAGACCTGAAATTCCTGCGCGCGCACACGAACAAGAAGGTCAAGATGACGGTGCCCGGCCCCTTCACCATGAGCCAGCAGGCGCAGAACGATTACTACAAGTCGGAAGAAGAAGCGGCGACGGATTACGCGGTCGCGGTGAACGAAGAAATTCGCGATCTGTTCGCAGCCGGTGCCGACGTCGTCCAAATCGACGAGCCCTACATGCAGGCGAGGCCGGAGAAGGCCCGCCAATTCGGACTCAAAGCTCTCAACAGAGCCCTCGAAGGCGTTACCGGAGCCACGGCGGTGCACATCTGCTTCGGTTACGCTGCGGTGATCCACAGCCGGCCGAGCGGCTATTCTTTCTTGAGTGAACTCTCAGGCTGCAGCTGCAAACAGGTGTCGATCGAGACCGCGCAGTCCAACCTGGACTGCTCGGTCCTGAAGACGCTCCCCGGAAAGGGGATCATCCTCGGCGTGATCGACCTGAACGACATGACCGTCGAGACGCCGCAAAAAGTTGCCGAACGCATCCGCCGAGCGCTGCCCTACACGCGGGCCGAGGACCTCATCGTCGCGCCCGACTGCGGCATGAAGTACCTGCCGCGCGAGGTGGCGTTCGAGAAGCTGAAGGCGATGGTCGAAGGTGCGAGGATCATGCGCGCGGAGCTCGGCGACTGACAGGAGGTTCCATGATTGCGGTCATCTTCGAAGTCATCCCTGCGCCGGGTAGGAGGCAGGAATACCTGGACCTTGCGGCTCAGTTACGTCCGGAGCTGGAGAAAATCGACGGATTCATTTCAGTGGAGCGCTTCGCCAGCCTGACGGACGAAACCAAGCTGCTGTCGCTGTCGTTCTGGCGCGACGAGGACGCAGTGCGGCGCTGGCGCAATCTTGAAACTCATCGCGCTGCCCAAGCACGCGGGCGCTCGGGCGTGTTCGCGGAATACCGCCTGCGCGTCGCGGGCGTGATCCGCGACTACGGCATGAAGGAACGGAAGCAGGCGCCTCACGACAGCCGTTCGGCGCACGCAGGCTGATCGTCCGTCTTCACGTCGCTGGCCGAACTCTGCACTCCGCGATGATAGATTCAAGTACGCAGGGCTATTTGATGGATCTTAGTTTGGCGATGGCTCCGGCGATTTCTTTCTGCTTCGCCTCAATCAAATCGAGAATCTCCTCCGGCGTCCGCGCGTCCTCCTCGACCTTCGCATTGGGATTTACCGCCTTGAGGTCGTAGCCTTTTGCTTCGATCGCTGCGCGCGTCACCGTCCAACTGCGCTCGCTGTCACCGCGTCCAGGTAGCAATCTGAAGAAATCCTCGAAGCGCTCCAGCGTCAGGGGTGTTTTCTTGCCGACCTTGATATCGGACAGATCGTAGTACCAGATGCGCTCGGTCGGCCCGTTTCTGGTGAAAAAAAGCAGATTCGTCTTCACGCCCGCCCCGGCATTCACGAAGGCGCCACCCGGTAGGCTGATGATGCACCACAGGTCGCATTCATCGAGCAGCTTGCGCTTGGTCTGCAGGAACGCCTGCTCGTTGGTTCGAAACAACACGCCCTCGTCCAGCACCATGCCGCAGCGCCCGCCTGGCTTCAGGCTGTCGATGACATGCTGCAGAAACAGAATCTGCGTCGAACCAGTCTTGTAGGCGAAGCGTGTCTGCGCGTCCTTGCCTTCCTTACCGCCGAAGGGTGGGTTGGTAAGCACCACATCGTAGAGTGCTGGTGCGTCCTGGAACAGACCGCCGTAGGTCTCGCCGCCGGTAAGCGTGTTGCCGTGCCACAGGTGTGGCTCGTCCACGCCGTGCAGAACGAGATTGGCGAGCGCGATCGGAAAAATCAGGTTTTCCTTCTCCCGTCCGTACAACGTGCCGTGCTTGAGCGTGTCTAACTCCTCCGGCGTGATGCGGTCGCCGAGTTGGCCCCGAACATACTCGAAGGTCTGGGCGAGAAAACCGCCGGTGCCGCAGCCGGGGTCGTACACCGTCTCGCCCATCTTTGGATTCACCGCGCGCACGATGGCGCGGATTACTTCGCGCGGCGTGAAGAACTGGCCGCCGTCGTTGCCCTTTTCCCCCATTTTGAGCAGCAGCCCCTCGTAAACTTGCGACAGTGTGAAGATGTGCGTGTCATCGACAGTCTCCGCACTGAGTCCGTTCACGCGGTCGAGCACATCGAGGAGGTTACGCTCGGTGTCGATTCTCACTCGCTCCACGCCCGACACGATTTCGCTGATCACCTTCTGCCGTGGCGTAGCGTTGGGCTGGTTTTTCAGCTCACGAAGGTAGGGAATCAGTTCGCTGTTGACGAAGCTGAAGTAGGCGTTGAGCGCGCCCTGCTGCAATTGCTTGCGCTTCTCGCCGTCTGGCGCCGCCCAATCGTGCCAGCGGTAAGGCGAGGAGAAGGAAGGCGTGAATTCCGCACCGACGGCCTCCGACTGCTCCGCCTCCTGCTGTTCGCGCTCGTCCAGAATTCGCAGGAACAGAATCCAGGTCAGCTCCGGCACGTACTGCATCGCGCCAGCGCAGTTGGAACGGCGCATCACGTCGCAGATACTCTTGATCGCGCCGTTCAGCGACTGCTGAGTAGCGTGGCGTTTTGCGCTTTTAGGCTTTGCCATACTGCAATTTTGTTTGTTCGATTGCTTCAAGTATTTTCGAGTGCTATTCTTAAAATCCTGCGAGAGGGCAATAGCCACCGGAAAATCGTTACCGTCAGACGCCTACGCTGAGCCCAAAGCGGTACAGGGACTATTCGTTTCCCCTCAGAAGGGCGCGGAAGCCAGCCTGTTCAAAATCACGGTCGTAGGCAAGCGCTTCGTCAATGCCCCGCTCTTCCATGATGAGGAACGAGGCACAATCTGTGACGCTCCAAGTCTTGTCTGAGCGACTCTTGAATCTTTGGACTGCGCGCCGGAAAAGGTCGCGAGTTTGAGGGACTACCGTGACGTTTGGATCCGATGAGATCGCGTCGACCATCTTCACCACCGTTGTGCGCAGATCCGGTCCGCGTCCAGAAAAATAGTTCAGAACCTCGACCAGCACCATCTCCGAAGTCAGGATATGAAGGGGGTAAATGCGTTTTGCGAGATCTATTGCCTTTTGATGCAAATCATCACGCGGGTTTATTACGGCCTGCCAGTACCCAGAATCGGCAAATACCGTCCGCATGATCGACGGTTATTCCGAACCGTATAAATACCGCTTATGGTTTCGCGCCCCATCTTGGGGAAGCTTTTCCCATTCGCTCTCCGGGACTTCCGAGGCAATCTTGGTAATCTTTTCCCAGATTGGGGGAACCGACCCGTCGAAAGTCGGCTCCTCGACATTTACCGGCGACAGGTTTGTCACTTTACGTACGATCTTAAGTCGACCGGTTATGCCCGAAAATTCTCCTACGCCAGAGACTCGGAGGCGCCGCACCGCATGGTCACGCAGTGCCTCCGTAAATAGCGCCTCCTGATCCGGCGCGAAAACTCCTTTGACTTTGTTGCCATCGTCTTCCCTGAGGGCAAAGCTGTAACCATCGAGATCGGTCGCTCGGACTTCTCCAATGATCTCTACACTGTCCTCGTAATCACCCTCCGCGATCCGGGCAAGTTTCTCTCGCACTTCCGAGTTAAAGCGGACCTCCGTTCTTCGGCGAGCGCTCCGAATTCCAATCGCTTCCGTTGGCCTCAACGTCCGTCCCAGTTGGTCGAAGAGCGGAACTACGTTCTTGGGAAGTTTGGCTGGCAATGGCTGACCGGCGTCCGCTTGTTCAATCGTCGTTTCAAGCAGATCAGCGGCTTGGTCGAGCTCGTCCTCGAAAAGCGGGAGATTCCCCCTTTCTTCCGGGACCACTCGCACTAGGGGCACACCGGTTGATCCCTCGACGAGACGGTAAAACTTTATCGACAGATCTGCCTCGAAGCCTTTGGGAAGTCGCTCTCGATCAGGATGCTGGGTGCGCCACAAAGCCTTGGCCGTCTCTACGAGAAGGGCCTTGTACGCTGTTAGCTCCGGGAGCACGTCGAGATCAAGTCCGTGGTCGTCGAATCTTGGCCCCTGGAACCTAAGGGTTGTCAATTCACGTGTGCTGTCGCTCATGGCAATACTCCGGATCTATCCGGGAAAAACAGTAGGGGAGTCTACGCTAAGGCGGGCGATTCGTCCCGATGGATTCCATTCTAGTTTTGGATCCCTGATAAATGGCTCGCTGCGCTTCCTAAGAATATTTTCACTCAAAGGGCTTCCGAAAAGGCACGGCGGAGGAGAGCGGAAGGGAGAGCGGAAATAGCTGCGACGTTTTCGTCGATCGCACGGAGAATGTTTGATGCGGTTCCAACGACTTCTCTTGTCCGTGCAGCGATACGTTTCTGTTCGTCGATAGGCAGGATTGGAATAGGCAGAGCCTCGATTTGGGTGCGCGTGATCTTTTTCATGGTTCCGCTTGCGCCGCCTGCGCGTTCAATCCAGTATTTAGATAGGTAGAGGTAAGACAAATAGCCCGCAAGGAACTCGGAGAGAAGTTTGTCTCCCACCCTGATGCGTATGGTGAGGTCGCTGGCCACGATCGGTTTGTCGTCTCCAGGAAACATCGCGGTGCGCCCTACGAGCTCGGGTGTGTTGCTTCGGGCTACCAGTATTTCTCCGGGACTCAGAACACAATCGGGAGCATCCTTGGCCGCCATTTGCGCCGTCTTGACCCCGTATCGGTCAAAGCCTGCTTCAGTAAGGCATGCCGTCGTTACCACCTCAACGGTTGCTTCACCAACTGTTGAAATCGATTTGGAAGGTTGTAGCTGAGCGACCTCATAAAGCGGATATGTTATTGGTGTCGATTTAGTCACCTCGGCAAAGGTGCTGAGTAGGTGGCGGCGACAAAGGCTCGATGCAATGGATCGCTGAAATTGGGAAGCTGCGCGGGCTTTTTCCACCGCGGCTATCTGCTCGTTCAAGGTCGTGGCGATTCGTTCTTGTTCCTTAAGAGGAGGGAGTGCAACCGGCATGTTCAAAAGAGCATCCATGTCGGCACGCGGCATACGCGACCCGGTCTTGCCTGCCATCGCCCAACGGACGGTTTCCGGGTGACGTAATAGCCAGGCAAGGAAATGTCTGTCTGTGCCTTCGCGTGGTCGCAGCGGGACGATCTCAGTGGTGCAGCGACCTTGAAATGAAGGCAAAGAAGCCTTGTTTAAGTACGGCCGAAGCTTCCCATACAGAACATGATTCTCATCGAACAAGAACGTCGTGCTTTTTCCTTGATCCTCTGGCACATCCTTGGGTATCTCGAGAATCTGGCCAGTTTCACTCTCAACGTGTTCGAGGCTGAGATAGCGAAGTCGCTTAGCTTCCTCTGATCCAGGCTCTACAATCTTGCGCTCCTGAAAACAGATATCCGCAAGCCGAACAGATTGCCAGCTCATTCGCGCTTGTGTCGCTTCATTGATCACGCCGCAAACATCCTTTCCTTGGTTTCACGCAACACGTCAGCCGGTTTGCCCAGCGCCTTCAGTGCGTTGAGGCCGCCGACCTTCACCACTTCCGGCACTTCGAACACCTTGGGATTTTCCAGTCCGTCGGTACCGGCACGGGCGAATTGCGAAGCGATGGCCTTGACCGTTGCCGCCGCCTCGGTGGGAATCCCGCCGAGCCAACTATCGTTCTTGTAGTTGAAGGCTTCGGCACGTTCGGTGCGAGTGCGTGGCGCCATGCCGTAGCCAAGGTCGGCCAACACGTCGTAGAGGTCGAAGTCCTGCATGTCAGAGAGCGTGCGCACCAGCAGCGGCGAGCGGCCGGCATCGGGCAGGCGCCCGAACAATTCGCGCCGTGCAGCGGGATTTACCCACGTAGCACGGAACTGCGTGAGTGTTGGCGCTTCTTCGGTGAGCTTCGCCGCCAGGCGTTCGCGGTATTCTTCCACCGTGATCGGCACCGCTTTGCCGTCCACCATGGTGACGATATAGCGCCCGGCATCGGACACGCGCACATCGAAACCCTCGACCTGGAGCGTCGGCTCGGGCGGCGGTGGTTCCGGGCCAGGACCTCCGGGCTTGCGCGGCGGCGCGAACTTACTGCGGAATGCCTCACCGAACAAGCGCGTGGCGTCGGTGTAGTCGTAAATGCGGAACATCAGCTTGCCTGAGGGCGTGTCGAGCCGCGTGCCACGGCCAACCATTTGGTAGAAACTGATCGGCGAACGCACGTACTTGAAGAACACGATGTTCCTCACTACCGGCACGTCCACCCCGGTGGTAAGCAGGTCGACGGTCGTTGCGACATAGTGATGGCGCGATGCGCCGCGCAGATCGGGCAGGAAGTCGCCGCCGCCGCTCGCCGCGGTGCACTTGAAGGCGTACGGCTCGGCACGTGACTTGCCGTTTTCCGTGCACCACGCGGCATAGAGGTTGTTCATGGCGGCGGCTACCGCGTCGGCGTGGCGGTCGCGCGCGCAGAAGATAATGGTCTTTTGCTCCGGGCCGCCATTGGCGAGGAGCTGGTCGAACAGATCTTGCGCCATGACGCGCACCCGGTCCGGCATGACGAGCTTTTCTTCGATGTCGGGCGCGTCGTAGTGTGCAAGGGCGGTCTCGTGGTTGATCACTTTGCCAGTCACAAGGTCCGTGACCCGTTTGCCTTTCAGGTCCTCGCGCCTGACGCCACTTACGCGCTCGTTGGCCTCCTTGTTGTCGTGGAAAATGTCGAAGGTGCGGATCTCGCAGGCTGCCAGATAGCCGTCCTCGATGCCTTGCGCAAGGTCGTATTCGTACACCGGATCGCCGAAATGCTTCTTGTTGTCGGCGGAGATCTGCGCATCGGCAATGGCTTCCTTGTTTTTCTCCGTGACCACGATTTCGCGCGGGGTAGCGGTGAGGCCGATCTGCACCGCGCCGGGATTGCGCGTGAGCACTTGCGACCACTTGCCCCAGGCCGAGCGGTGGCACTCGTCGATGATGATGTGGCTGAAATAACCCTCGGGATAGTGAGTGACGAGGAAATTGGCGTCGGCATCTTCGCTATCCACGTCCAGCGTCTGGTAAGTGGCGACATGAATGCGGGCGTTGCGCGCTTTGTTCATGCCGCCGGCTTCCTTGCCGACGTCGGCCGCGTCAGCGCCGAACACCGCCTGGAAGGCGGCGAGCCCTTGGCTGCGCAACTCGTCGCGGTCGCATACGAACAGCGCGCGCCTCAACTGGCCTGCATCGGCGATGCGCTTCAACAAGTTTACTGCGATAAAAGTCTTGCCCGCGCCAGTGGCAAGCGACAACAGCGCATGCTTCTCGCCGCGGGCGAGTTTCTCCAGCACGGCGCGGATGGCCGCGTCCTGGTAGTAGCGGCGTGTCGCCTCGCCCCCGCTATAGCGGGTGAGCAGCGGCTTGGCGAGTGGCGCGTCGAGCGCAAAACCTCGAGCCTTTTCGTAGCGGGCGCGCAGCTCGGTGGGCGAAGGGAATTCGGCAACGCCCTTAGGCTGCGAGGTAAAGCCGGTGAGCTGGTCGTACTCGACGTAGAGATGGCCGTTCGAGGAGAACACGAAGGGCACGTTCATGCGCTTGGCCGAACCGTAGGCTTTGACTTGCTCCAAGCCGTGATGCGGCGGCAGGTTCTCCGCCTTTGCTTCGATCAATGCGACGGCGACCGGCTGTGACTCAAGATTGACTTTCACTCGCAGCACGTAATCCACGCGCCCCTTAGAGCGGCGCCGCGCCCGCCCCTCGACGACCTCGATCGCGCCGGCAGTTTCCTCACGGCGAATGAGGTCCTCGGTCCACCCACGTGCGTGAATGGCCGGATCGATCAGCTTGGCGCGGGTGTCGGATTCGTTATACGCCACGGATGTTTCTTGTGATCATCGACGACTATCATAGCGCCGCCGAAACAGAATTTCGCTCCGCAAGCCAGAATGAGTGTTTGATCGTGCTCAGCAACTCTCCCTTAATCGCTGAAATCACGCAGCGCGCAGCCGCTTGAACCCCGCCTCGAGATCCGCGATCAGGTCGTCGACGCTCTCCAGTCCGGCGTGGATGCGGAAGCACGGTCCCTGGTGCGGCCACTCGGTGACGCTGCGCGCCTCGCGCGGGTCGAAGGGCACGGCGAGCGACTCGAATCCGCCCCATGATGCCCCGATGCCGTAGAGCTCCAGCCCGTCGATCAGCGCGCAGAGCGCGCGGTCGCTGATGCCTTCCTTGAGCACGACGCCGAACAAGCCGCACGCACCCGTGAAATCGCGCTTCCAGATCGCGTGGCCGGGATCGCCCGGCAGCCCCGGATGCAGCACGCGCTCGACCTCGGGCTGGCGCGCGGTCCACTCCGCGAGCGTGACGCCCGCCTGCCAGTGCTGCTTGAGCCGCACCGCCAGCGTGCGCAGGCCGCGCTGCGCCAGGTAAACGTCGTCCGGCGCGGCGGTCTGGCCGAGTTCGAACGTCGAGGTCTTCAGCCTCGGCCAGGCCTCCTTGCTGCAGGTGACGACGCCGAGCATCGCATCGGAGTGCCCGACGATGTACTTGGTCGCCGCTTGCACCGCGACGTCCACGCCGTGCGCGAACGGCTTGAAGAAAAGCGGCGTCCCCCAGGTGTTGTCCATGATCACCGTGATAGAGCGGCGGTGCGCGACCTCGGCGATCGCAGGCACGTCCTGCACTTCGAAGGTAAGGGAACCGGGCGATTCGAGATAGATCACGCGCGTCTCCGGCTGCAGGAGCGATTCGATCGCGCGCCCGGCGAGCGGGTCGAAGAAAGTGGTGGAAACGCCCAGACGCCGCAAGCTGCCCCTGGCGAAGTTGCGCGTCGGCCCGTAGACGCTGTCGGTCATCAGCACGTGGTCCCCGGCGGAGACGCACGCGAGCAGCGCCCCGGCGCAGGCAGCAAGCCCCGAGGGGTAGACGAGCGACCGATACCCGCCTTCGAGCGCCGCGATCGCCTCCTGCAGCGCCTCGGTGGTCGGCGTGCCGAAGCGGCCGTAGTAGGTCCCGGGAAGTTCCTGCAGCCAGTCCTTGCGCTTGCGCCGGTACTCCTCGACGCTCTGCGACAGGATGGTGGAGGCGTGGAATACCGGCGGGTTCACGGCGCCTTCGTGCCGCTCGGGGTGGAGTCCGGAATGGACGACAGTGGTCTCGTCACGCATGGGCGGTCGTTCCTTCTCGTGGCTGAAACGAAGCGCCTATTTTGACAGTATCGGAGAACCTTTCTAGCCTCCCGGTAAAATTGCGGCCTTTACAACGGAACACGCCATACCATGACTTCGGACGTTTCCCGCATTGCGCGTTCCGTTGCCCGCCTCGCCTGGCCGGTGCTCGTCGCGCAGCTGGCGGTGATCGCGAGCGGCGTGCTCGACACGGTGATGGCGGGCCGCTACAGCGCGGTGGACCTCGCCGCGGTCGGGATCGGAGCAAGCGTCTATTTCAGCGTCTTCATCGGATTGATGGGAGTGGTGCAGGCGCTCTCGCCGATAGCCGCGCAGCTCTTCGGCGGAAAGCCTACCTTCAGGGCATCGCCTGGGCGCTGCCGGCGATGCTGCTCTTTCGCGTGTTTTTTGCTCTCACCACCGCGGTGTCCCGGCCCCGCGCGGTCATGGCGATCAACCTCATTTATTTCACCGCAAAAATTCCGCTCAACGCCCTGTTCATCTACGGGGCGCTCGGCGCGCCCGAGCTCGGCGGTCCGGGCTGCGCGGTCGCAACCGCGATCGCGAGCTGGCTGATCTTCGCGCTCGCCTGGATCTATTGCGCAAAGGACTCCTTCTACGCGCCGTTTGGCATCTTTGGCCGGTGGTCCTGGCCCCACTTGCCCACCCTCTGGAGCCATCTGAAACTCGGCGTACCCATCGGGCTCGCGTTCTTCGTCGAGGTCACTTCGTTCACTTTCATGGCACTGTTCCTCGCGCGGCTGGGCGCGGCCACTTCGGCCGGACACCAGATTGCCTCCAACGTCACCGCGGTCGTCTACATGTTCGGGCTCGCGATCGGAAACGCAACGGCGGTGCTCACCGCACAGGCGATCGGCGCGGGCGATCCGCGCGAGGCGCGGCATACGGGACTGACCGGCATCGGGATCATGTTCGCCATTTCCGCCTGCGCCGGCGTGGCGATCTTCTCTACCGCGCATCCGCTCGTGTCCCTGTACACCCGCGACCCGGCCGTACAGGCGATCGCGGTTCCGCTCCTCGCCTACATCGCCTTTTTCCAGCTGTTTGACACCTCGCAGGTGGTGATCGTCAACGCTTTGCGCGGCTACAAGATCGCCTTCATTCCGATGCTCGTCTATACCGTGGCGCTCTGGGGGATCGGATTGGGCGGAGGTTACGCACTGGGACTCGAGCGGATCGAAGCGGCGACTGCGCTCGGGCTGGCGACACCCATGGGTGCCGCGGGATTCTGGCTTGCGGGCGTGACAAGCCTCGTCGTCGCGGCAGTGATCCTGTTCGCCTACTTCATGCGCGTGAGCCGCCGGCACGAGTACGCCGCTGCCTGACTCTCGGCGTTGCCCGCAGAAGGCACCGGCGAAAGCTCAGTGCGACGCTCCCGTCGGCTTGCTCGACTGCGGCAGCGCGCCCGCTTGGGACGCCCCTGCCGGCTTGCTCGGTTGCGGCTGCGCACCCGCTTGCGACGCCCCCGCCAGCTTGCTCGGCTGCGGCTGCGCGCCCGTTTGGGACGACCCTGCCGGCTTGCTTGGCTGCGGCTGCGTTCCCGTCTGCGATGTCCATGCCGGCTTGCTTGGCAGCGGCTGCGCACCCGCTTGGGCCAGCGCGGGGGTCGCGCTGGGGCTACGTCCCGGATCGGCTGCACGCGCGACGCCCGGGCCCTTCGTCTCGGGGAGCGCCGCGATGTCGCCGGAGAGCTCGCCGCCTTCATCGATCGCGATTTTCCCGTAGCGGACCTTGCCCGACACTTTTCCCGTAGCGCGAATGACCAATTTCTTTCGCGCGGTCAGCTCGCCCTCGAAGCGCCCGCGGATTTCGGCGACGTCGATCCCGGCCTTGCCCACGAATACGCCGTGCTCGGCGATCTGGATGACGCGGCTGTCCATCGAGGCCTCTACGCGACCCTCGACCACCAGCGTGTCGCAGTCGGTGATCTCGGCGCCTTTCAGCTTGATGTCCGGACCGACGATCAGCTTGCTCACGCCTTCACCGCCGGATCGGGAAGGTTCCGGATCACCGCGCAAGTCGGCCTTCGGCGCTTCGATCCCGAAGGCTTCCGGATTTGCGGATTCGCCGCCGGCCTCGCTCAAAGCTTCCTGCAGCCGGCTGTACTGCGACTGCAAGCGCGTGGACTGCGGCATATCTCTCCTGCGAAAATTGTCCAGCATGGCTGCTCCTTTTTGCTGGCCCGTCAGTGACCGATCATTCACGTGAAAATCCGCGACCCAAGATATATTGCCTTAGCAATGCGCATGCCAGACGCAAGTCGCTTGCAAAATCATGCAATTGCCGCAAGCGGGGCACGACTGATAACAGTCTGTCGTCGCTTTCGAGCGACGCGACTTCGAACGCGGTTCCTAAGCGGCTGTTTACAATGGAAGCGACGCGTCGTGCAAAAGCGACGGTCGTTACGGGGCATTGTCCTATCGGGGTCCGCTCTCAGCGGCCCTTGAACTTCGGTTTGCGCTTCTCGTTGAACGCGCGTAGGCCTTCCCTGCGGTCTTCGGTTCCGACGAGCCGGTTGTAGGCCTCGACTTCGAGCTTCATGGCCGAAGGGAGATCCATCTGCAGGCCGTGGCGGATCGCATGCTTCGCCTGCCGCACGGACAGCGGTGCATGAGAGGCAATACGCCCTGCCACCTCGAGCGTGTCCTCAAGCACTTTTCCCGCCTCGCAAAGTCTGTTGACAATGCCCCAGGCGAGGGCTTCCTCGGCCGAGAAAGGGCGCGCCGCGAGGATCAGCTCTTTCGCGCGCCGTTCGCCGGCCGCGCGCGGCAGCGTTTGCGTACCGCCTCCGCCCGGCATGATGCCGAGCGATACTTCAGTGAGCGCGAACTTTGCCGTACTCGACGCGTAGGCAAAATCGCAATGCAGAACGAGCTCCAGACCCCCCGCGTAAGCGGCGCCGTTGACCGCGGCGATCACCGGAAGCGGGCACTCGTGCACCAGACCGAACATGCGCTCGAAAATCTCATGCTGATCGAGCCATTGTTTCTCGGTGAACGAGCTTCGCTCCTTGAGATCGGCTCCCGCGCAGAAAGCCTTCTCGCCTGCGCCGGTGAGCACCACGCAGCGATGCCGCTGCTCGGCGAGCCGAAGGAAAACGTCACAGAGCTCGAGCGCGGCCTGGGTGTTGAAGGCGTTGGCGACCTCGGGGCGGTCGAGGGTCACCAGGAGAACCGCTTCCGGCCGTTCCTGCACCCGCAGCGTGGCGTACTTTTCCATTGTGGCAAGTTCCGGACCGTTCCGCGCCGCATTAAAGCCCGAGCAGCCGCTGGGCGTTCGTTTCGACGATATCGCGCTTCACCCCGGCTTCAAGCGCCGGATGATCGGTGACGATTTCCACCGGCCGTTCGTACGCGATGGGAAAGCAGTAGTCGCTGCCCATCAGGATTCGGTCGGCGCCGATCACCTTGACCAGATATTCGAGCACATGGTCGGAATACCCGACCGTGTCATAGTAGAAGCGGCGCAGGTACTCGACCGGCGAGTGCTTGACGTGCTTCAGGTCGGCGCGCTTTTCCCAGCCGCGGTTGAGCCGGCCCACGAGCCACGGAAAAGCGCCGCCTGCGTGGGGAAGGCAGACGACGAGCTTGGGAAACCGGTCGAGCACGCCCCCGAAGATGAGGTGCGCAGCGGCGATCGCCGACTCGAAAGGGTTGCCGAGCAGGTTGCTGAGGTAGTAGGCGCCCAGACGCTGGTGCCCGATCACCTCGACCGGATGCAGGAAAAGCGGCAGGCCGCTCGCCTCGATGCGTTCGTATACAGGCAGGAACGCCGCATCCGACAGGTCCTCACCGCGGATCTGGGTGGCGATATAGAAGCCGCGCACGCCCGGCAGCTTCGCGGCGCGCTCCACCTCCTTCACCGCCGGCGCGGGCTCGTGCATCGGCAGCGTCGCGAGCCCCACGAGCCGCTTCGGATGCCGCTCGTGCGCCCGAGCGAGTGCGTCGTTGTAGGTTTCGCTGACGCGCTGAGCCAGCTTCCCATCGGCCCAGTACACCATCGGCTGCGACAGCGACAGAGCGTGGACCTCCACGCCCTGTTCGCCCATCGCTGCGAGCCGGGCGTCCAGGTCGACGAATTTCGGGCCGACCGGCCCGGTCATGAGATGGCCGTGCTTGAACTGCGGTCCCTTGCCCTCGACCATCCTGTAATCGAAGCCGTGGGCGGGGCCGTGCTTCGCGATCAGATCGAGGAAACTCTGCGGAAAATAATGCGCGTGAACGTCGACTGGTGCGAAGTGGCCCATCGCGGCTCCTTTTTCCTGGAATTCTACCTTGGCGAGTACCACCCCATTTATAATTCGGCGACAGTCGAGGGAGATCGAAGTGATGGAGGAGCGGGTCAGCTTTGTATCGGACGGGGTGAAACTTGCGGGTGTCCTTCGTCTCCCCGAGCCGCGCGGCTCGGGCGCTCGGCGCGCCGCCTTTCTCGTCCTGCACGGATTCGGCAGCAACAAGGACGGCGGCGGCGGGACGACCGTCGCCAAGATGCTCACCGGGTTGGGCTACGCGGCGCTGCGCTTCGACTTCCGCGGCTGCGGCGAGAGCGAAGGCGAGCGCGGACGCGTCATCTGCAAGGAGCAGGTCAGAGACACGAGGAACGCGCTGTCATTCCTCGCCGCGCGCCCGGATATCGACCCCGAGCGTATCGGCGTGGTCGGCCAGAGTTTCGGCGCGGCGGTCGCTGTATACGCGGCGGGAGTCGACCGGAGGGTCGCCGCCTGCATTTCCTCAGGGGGCTGGGGCGACGGCGCGAAGAAGTTCCGCAAGCAGCACGCCTCGCCCCGGGCCTGGAAGAAGTTCACCGCCATGATGAAGGAGGGAAGGCGACGCAAGCGCGCCGGCAAGCCGATGACGGTTCTGCGCTACGACATCGTTCCCATCCCGCCGCGCCTGCGCGGCAACCTCGCGCCGGGCTCGATCATGGAGTTTCCGTTCGAGGTGGTGGAAACCATGCACGCGTTCAACGCAAACGAGGTCGTCGGGAGGATCGCGCCGCGGCCGCTGCTGCTGCTGCATTCGGCGAACGACTCCGTGACGCCGACCGAGCAGTCGGTCGAGCTTTTCGAGCGCGCCGGAAAGCCGACCGATCTCCACCTCATCGCCGACGTCGACCATTTCATGTTCTCGGAAGGGAACACGCTGGTGGCCGACCTCGTGCGCAATTGGCTAGCCAAATACTTTCCCGCGGGTCTGATCCCGGAATGAGCAAGACGCAATTGCGCGCCGGCCAGGCGGCGCCGACCGCCCCGGCCGAGGGGCTCAAGCGCTTCGCGACGGACGTCTTCGCGCGTGCCGGCATGCCCCGGGCCGATGCGGCGGTCGTCGCCGATGTCCTCGTCTGGGCGAATCTCCGGGGCGTGGACACGCACGGGGTTATGAGAATCCCGCGCTATGTCGATCTGATCGAAACCGGCGACATGAACCCGAGGCCCGAAATCGTGGTCCGAACCGAGACGCCCGCCTCGGTCCTGATCGAAGCCGATCGCGCGGCGGGGCCGATCGCGATGATGCGGGGAACGGCCGAGGCCGTGCGCAAGGCACGGGACGCGGGCGTGGGGCTCGCGCTGGTCCGGGCAACCACGCACACCGCGGCGCTCGGTTATTACACGCTCGCCGCCGCGCGCGAGGGCATGGCCGCGATTGCGCTTGCGGCATCCTGGCCCAATGTCGTCTATCACGGCACGCGTGCAGCGGGCGTGTCCACCAGCCCGATCTCGATCGCGGTCCCGGGAGCAGAGCCCTTGGTGCTCGACATGGCCACGAGCGTCGTTTCGATGGGAAAGCTGAACCAGGCGAAGAGAACGGGCGAGCCGATACCCGCTGGCTGGGCCCTCGACAAGGACGGCAAGCCGACGACCGATCCCCAGGCCGCGCAGATTCCGTTGCCGATGGCCGGCCCCAAAGGCTCGGGCCTGTCTCTCATGATCGAATGCATTACGAGCCTCGTCGCGGCCAACCCCCTGCTCGCCGAGTCCCTGGAAGGCACCCCCGAAGGGTGCCGGCACCGCCAGAACGGCTTCGTCATGGCGATCGACCTGGCGCAGTTCGGCGATCCTCTAAACTTCCGGAGCGAAGTCGAGCGTTTGGTGAAAGCGCTGAAATCCCTGCCTGTCGATCCGGATGCAGGGGAAATTCTCATGCCCGGCGAGCGCGGCCGCCGGACATTCGAGCGTCGCAGCAGTGAGGGCATCCCGATTCCGCACGCGACTTACGACGAGCTCCAGGCGCTGGCGAACGGCCTCGGCGTGGCGATGTTCCCGTCGTCGTCGCGTTGATATACTTCCTGCACTGAAGGCGCCCGCCTATGGCGAAGAAATCCAAAATCGGCTCGACGCCCGAACCGCAGCGCCGCGATGCGGGCACTGCGTCGAAGCGCGCCTATCCCGACCTGCACGAGCACCTGGAGGCGCTCGAGCGCGCGGGGCTGCTGATCACAGTCGATCGGCCGATCAACAAAGACACCGAGATGCATCCGCTGGTGCGCTGGCAATTCCGCGGCGGCATCGAGGAGCCGGACAGAAAAGCGTTCCTGTTCACCCAGGTGACCGACGGCAAGCGACGCAAATACGAGATTCCGGTCGTGGTCGGCGCGCTCGCCGCGAGCCGCGAGATCTACCGCATCGGCATGGGCTGCGCCCTCGACGGAATCAACGAGATCTGGAACCGCGCGATGGCGAAGCCGATCCCGCCGCGGGTCGTCGAGGACGCTCCCTGCCATGAGGTCGTGATCCAGGGCGGCGATCTCGACAAGCCGGGCATGGGTCTCGACGGCCTTCCCATTCCCATCTCGACGCCGGGCTGGGACATCGCGCCGTTCACGACGCTTTCGCAGTACATCACCAAGGACCCGGACACCGGCGTGCAGAACATGGGCATCTACCGCGGGCAGGTGAAGGCGCCGCGCCGGCTCGGGATGAATCCGTCGCTCGAGCTGCGGCCCGGAATCTACACCCACTGGGAGAAAATGAAGGCGCGCGGCGAGAAGCTGCCCGCCGCAGTGATCCTGGGTGCGCCGCCGTGCGTGGCGTTTGCCTCGGCGCAGAAAGTGCCGGAGGCGCTGGACGAGCTGCACGTAGCCGGAGGGCTCGTCGGCGCACCGATCAACGTCGTAAAGGCGAAGACCGTCGACCTGCTCGTGCCTGCCGAAGCGGAGATCGTCGTCGAAGGCTATATCGACACCGAGTATCTCGAGCCCGAAGCCCCGTTCGGAGAGTCGCACGGGCACGTCAACTTGCAGGAGTACAACGCCTTCATGGAGGTGACCTGCATCACCCGGCGCAAGGACGCGGTCCTCACCTCGATCATCTCGCAGGTGACCCCGAGCGAGTCGAGCCTGATCAAGCGCGTCGCGCTCGAGCCGCTCTATACCCATCACCTGCGAAATACGCTCGGCATCCAGGGCGTGAAGCGCGTTTCGATGCACGAGCCGCTCACCAATCTGCGCAAGGTGGTGGTGCTCATCATGGACCGCAAGGCGCCGAGGACGGAGATCTGGCGCGCGCTCTACGGCGCCGCTGCGTGGAACCGCGCGGCGGGCAAGTACGTGGTCGCCGTGAACGAAGACATCGACCCGGACAACGCGGACGCACTGCTCTGGGCCATGTCCTACCGCGCGAATCCGGCGCTCGACCTTCAGATTCTTCACCACCGCGACCAGGGGCACGGACCGAGGAGCAAACGCAACGACGGCGAAGACGCTTCGGTCCTGATCGATGCGACGATGAAAGAGGATTTCCCGCCGATCTCGCTGCCCAAGCGCGAGTACATGGAGCGCGCGAAGGCAATCTGGGAGGAGCTGGGCCTGCCCAAACTCAAACCCGAATCGCCGTGGTTCGGCTACTCGCTCGGCGAGTGGCCGGACGAGCTGGAGCGCGCGGCGGAGCTTGCGGTAAAAGGCGATTATTTCGAGACCGGGAAACTCCTCGTCAAGCGCAGGCGCAAGGACGTGCGGATGAATACCGAGGTTCGCGATCTGCAGGAGCCGCAAAAGAAATCCTGATCGGCGAATATCGACCCGGGCAGGTCGCAGCGGATGCTGTTACGCGCGCTCCGTTTCGCAAAACAAAAAAAGCCGCGCCGACTTCTCATCGGCGCGGGTTATCGGTATCGCCCTTGTTATAGCGACCGCAGGAAGTTGAGAAGATCCTGCTTCTGGCCTTCCAACAGGACGTTGTAGAGGCTTGTCACGAGGTTCGCTTCAGAGGCCGTGCCGAAAAAAACATTTCCGCTCTGATGCGCCTCGATCGCCTCGATGAGGTTCGAGGTCCGTCCGTCGTGCAGGAAGAATACCCGCTTCCCCAACCCCCAGAGCGGGGCGCTGCGAAACTCCCTCGGCCCCGCTCGGCCCTGACTCACGCCATCGGCCAGGCCTATCCCCATGTCGTGGACCAACAAGTCGGAGTAGAGATTCACGGTTTGATTGCCAAGCGCGGCGACAGTCGAATTGCCCGTGTAGAGGGTAGGCGTATGGCAAAGCGCGCACCCGATTTGGCTGAACAGAGTTTTGCCTCTTGCGACGGACGCGGCCCCTCCGGGCGCATCGGGAGAAGGCGCCGGCGGTGCGAGGAAACGCATGAAGAAGGTGAACTTCTCGATCGCGCTGATTGTCTCCTGAGGCGTCGCGCCGGTGGTGTTGGTAACGGTGTTCGGGCCCGTCGTAAACTGGCAGGTCGGTGTTTCATCACGTTCGTTCTGAAACAGCTCGTTCGTGATCCCCATCTCCACGTTGTACGCCTCGCCCGAGAACAAGAGCAGCGACTTGTTCTGGGCCTTCCACCCGAACCGAGTGATCGTGCCGTCATTGCCGTTCTTGTTGACTCGGCCCGAGATCCCGAACAGCCTCTTTGTAGACGCGTTCGCCACCCGGTTCGCGACGATCGCCAAATCCGGAATCTCTTCGATCAGTCCCGCACCGAATGTCGGCGTCGGAATCCGGAAGATGACGTTGCGGTTCGCAAGCTCCTGCTCGAAAGCCGGCTGCCCGAGCATGCAGCCCGGCGCGTCGTCCCGTCCGGTGATGGTGAACAGAGCGTGGACACCACCGTCAGGCGTCCCGTCGGGGTTCCTCACGAACCTCGCCTCGCGCACCGGCCCGTTCGCCGTGACGAACGACGGAACGGCGTTGGTCGCATTCATCTTGTTCGCAAAGGCCACCTGCGGATTCACGAACGGGCTCGTCCCACCGACTTCGGGCTGCAGATGACACCCGCTACAACTGTCCAGGTTCATCCGCGGGCCGAGGCCCTCGTTGGTGCCATCTGCCTCTGCGAAATCTCCTAGGCCGACCTCGAAAAATTTCACCTCGGAATCGCTCAGCCCCGCGATTGGGCCGCCAGCGCCTGAGGGTCCGACGCGCACGCCAGGATCGATGGCCAGAAAACCGACCGAGGAGGCGATCTCAATTTGGAAAAACAGGAAGCAAACTCCTGCTGACGCCAAAACCAACGGAACGACAAACTTGGTTTTCATAGCCGCATCTCCTTCAACCAGCAATATGGGTCCCCACCGAGTAAGCTCGGCGCCCAGCGGTTGAAAGATTTATGCTTCTTGGGTGCTGCGGATTATTATTTTGAGGGAACTACCGCTGCGGACCGCTTGCCATTTCGGCAAGCACAGAAAACGCCCGCAACCCGGCCAGAATACCGACGAAGATTCTTTGAAACAAGCACTGACTCTCTGCAAATGCCCAAAATTTCCGTTCGGAGAACAAGAGATACGACGGCGAGGACGCTTCCGTGCTCGTCGATGCCGCGATGAAAGAAGACACCCGCCAGGCGCGGGTGTCAGGGGACTACCGTCGCTGCAGGTTAGCCATCACTGAAATGGAATAAACTTCACGAAGGTCCGTTAAAGTACGCTCTTGCAAATTTCAAGCAGCTTGCGCGAATCGAGTATGAACTGTTGCTTCTGCGGTGACTCACTTTTTTTGAAGACTTGCTCGAGTGCTACTTGTGCCTCTTCGAGGCACATAACTCTCAGGGCGTGTACCGCAACGCGATAGCGATTGGGATCTTCAGATTCGGCGACTGCCGCAATAGTAGAGATATCGCGTCGATCTTGCAGGTGCGCCAAGGTTGAAAGAGACTTAGTTTCGAGTGATTGACCTCTACCAACAAATCCCGTCGCCAACTTCCGCAGAGCGTTTTTATCAACCTTGATAGCGCCACTCCTGCTGCCCAACGCTAAGTAGTGCGCAGCTTCCACCTGAAATTCCGGGACGCGAGCGGCTTCTCGTTCTGCAGGTCGAAGATCATTCGTACGTAGGGCTACACCAACCGCAATTTCGTTGGCAGTCGAAGGGAATGAAGCTTTTTGGGCGTCGTACAAGAGATCCGAAAACGCTCGCAGATCACTTGCAACAAGCGCTTTCGACCACGCTGCGCGAGAGTGTGGCGACCCCGCCCCAATTGACTGCGACGCCGAGTCTACGGACGTGACAGCCAGCAATACTAGGGCAAGCAAAGGAGCCCTCATGTCACATCTCCCTATAGTTACCGGCTTGGTTTGAGCACAAGGCGTTCGTACCACTCTTTCCACTTACCAAAAACCATTTTCGTTTTCTCCTCGCCCCTGATCTCGCGTTCATCGAAAAAGAACCACGGCTTTTCTTTCCCGCATTCGTCCTTGATAGTTCTCCATTCCGAGCATGTTCTGAGATCAACTGTAATAACAGTCTTTACCAAGAAGCTTGTCCATTCAACAAATCCGATCTCCCATAGCTGCAATTCCCACCCTGACTTGGGCCGTGGTCGTTTCCCAGGCTTGAGCGGTCCGAGGTCAGGCTCGGGGCCCGTTCCAAAAGGAATGGGAACGATGGTTGTCCACGAATCGGTTATCTCCTTCTCGTAGGAAAATTGGGTGTTCTCGCTAATGCGCGACGTAATACAGTTCGGAAGTAGCCCCATTGCGTCAGCCAAGCTAAGGGGGTTGCCGCGGACATAGGCGTACCCGTTGAGCCCACCGCGAAGCCCAATTGGATCCTCTTGGATAAACCGCTTTAGTACGGGGTCGTAATACCTCGCCCGGTAAAAGTATAGTCCCGTGCCGTCGTTCTCTCGAGCTGTGTACTGAATCGGATTGCCTTCATGGTCCCCAAGTGCGGCGGTCTCGCCATAGGGAGTGTATGCATAGAAGTTTTGGATGCTCTGGTCGTCTTTTGCCTGGGCGATCACGCTGCCCAGAGCATCGGTCAAGTATGTCCGGTAGCCACTCGCGCTGTAACGTGCCACCACATCGTCAATGTCAAGTGTCGTGAGCAATGTCGCACTGATGGTACCACCCGTGATTTCTCCGATTGCTTGTGAACCGTCGTAAACGTAGGCGACGGTGTTGCCGTTCACCGTCTTTGAACTCCTCCTCCCGAACGCATCATAAGAAAAGTTTGCAGTGACGCCCGGTGCGTTGATCCCCGTCAGCCGGTTGCGAGCATCCCAGATGTAGGTGGTGACGTTGCCGGGATTGCCCTGGTCTATCTTAGTGGTCAAGTTACCGTTGTCATCATATGCGAGGTTAAACGTCTGTCCCGCGAGTGTAAGATTCGTAAGGCGATTCGCGGCATCGTAGACAGCAGTGATCGGCGTCTCCTGCAGGCTCGCGCTACCGCTAGACTTCGAGATTCGTTGTCCTTTCGCGTCATAGGCATACGTGATCGTTTCGATTACCGTAGCGTCCGGCCTTAGGTACTGAATCTGGGTGACGCGGTCGGCATCATCATGCTGGAACGTCTGCTGAATTCCATCCGGCAGAGTCTTTCTGGTCAGTCGATCGGCGTTATCCCATGCGTAAGTCGTAGTCTGGCCACGGTAGGTAATGGCCAACGGGCGGCTGGCGTTGTCATAGAGATAGGTGGTTGGATCGGCGCCGTTCAGCGTTCTCTTGATCACTCGGTCAAACGTGTCATACTCGTAATCCACCTCGTTGCGTCCAGCTGCATCGTCGGTCACCACCTTGACGACGCGGTCGACGTTGTCGTAGGCGTAGCTGATGACATTGCTCGGCTCGCGAATCTCCACAAGCCGCCCCAACGCGTCATAGATTCGTGTCTGGGCAACTCCGTCCGGGTAGGCGATTGCTGTGGTCCGATTCTGGGCGTCATAGGCGTAGGTTGTCGCCTGCCCGGTGCGTTCTGTCATACTCGCCATCCGCCCGAAGCTGTCGTAGTTAAGAAGCGTGGACTTGTTCAATGCATCCGTTCGTTGTGCGACACGGTCACCCGAGTCGTACTGGTAGGACTCAATGGTATTGTTGAGAGGGTTGACCACCGCGGCAAGCCGCCCCTGTGCGTCGTAGTTCATGCGTGTCACTTGAGCCAGTGCGTCAGTGATCTTCGTGACGTTACTCTCCCCGTTGTACTCGATGAGGGTCGTGAACCCCAAAGCATCGCTCGCGTTCGTGATGCGCCCCGCGCCGTCGGCCGCAAAGCGCTGCTCGCCCCCTAAGGGATCGGTCGTCGAAATGGGATCGCCCGTTCCGTTGTAGCTAAAGGTGCTCGTTCGGTTCTCCGGCACCGTGACTGTCGCCAACTCACCCTGCGTCGTGTACGTGTAACTCGTCGCATGACCGAGAGGATCAGTGGCTTTGGTGAGATTGCCGGTGCTGCCGTCGTACTCGAACTGCGCTACCACCGGCGTATTGTCGGGCAGATAGCGAGTAATGCTTGCCACCTTATTCCACCTGCTGTCGTAGGTGATGTCGACGATACGATTCAACGGGTCAACTGTTTGTGTCACGTTGCCCCGGTCGTTGTACTGGTATTTCCATGTCCGTCCGATCGAATCAGTGCGTTCGATTAGGCGGTTTTTGCTGTCGAACTTAGTGCGGGTCACTTGGCCTTGCGCATCGGTGTACCCCGACGTCGTGCCTCGGGGGTTAAAGCCGTAACCGTACGTACTTCCGTTCGGGTCAGTAACCTTAACCCCAATGACTCGCCCACCATGGAAGCGCCAGCCCGCCTGGAAGTTGTCCCAGGAGTCGATCTCGGGGCAACCTATCTGACATGTTGCTCCGGGATTGGAGACGTGCGTGACGCACGCGCCGGTAACTTTGTATGCGACGCGGTTCTCCAATCCATCATATCTGAGCTGCCGTAAGATACGACGCGAGGAGCCGTAGAAATTCTCCGTCACCGCGGCACGACCAGGGAAAAGCACCGTCTTGATGCGCTCGCCCATCGTCGGTTGCGGGCCGCATACCGGGTCAGGCGTAATCTCGGTGTCGTTCACATAAGTGAAGCTAGTCACTTTGCCATCGGCGTCTGTCACCGTAGCCAGCCGATTGGTAGCCGTGTAGGTGAAATGGATCTTGCGGTTGGCGGTGTCTATGAGGTCGGACACAAAGCCATTCGTCCCATAGCTCATGATAACGTTGCGCTCGGGCGAGCCGATCGACGTGATGCGTCCGTTGCTCTGGCGCGTGATGGAAAGGGTATTCCCCGATGTATCGACCATCTCAGTTACGAAGGTCGGAGGGCCGCCGCGGATCACCCCGGTGATCCCTGCAAAGGGCAAGAAGCGCAACATGCGGCCGTCCTTGAACTTCAACTCCCACTGGGTGAGCGTAGCGTCGATCTGGCGGATCGTCGCCCCGTCAAAGCGCGGGTCGTCAACGACCCTGTAGGTGCCCGTACCGTCGTTAACAAAGTTTACGAACACCGAGCCCGGCAGAATGAGTCGCTTCTGTGCCCCATCGAACGGCAGGAACGCGATGTCGTAGTTGAGCACCCATCCGAAGCCGAAGCTCGCCACCGTCCCTGCGCGTCCATTGAACGCGTCTACTGGGTTGTACCTTATCGACAAATCGATCGGCGTGAGCCCACTCAAGTTCATGAGATTCATGCTCATGAGCTCCTGCCCCGTGAACAGATCGATGGGTTTGCCGCAGGTTGGACAATTTCTGGGCGGCGGTTGCGGCGGATTCGGCGGCAGCGGGCAGGAGAGCGACATCAACCCGCACACCCCGCAGAAGCGCGGGATGCCCACACCCGCGTTGCTCGCCACGGTCTTGCCGTCTGCACTGACAGTGCCAAGTCCAGCAAGCTTCCACGCCCCGCTCCCGCCCATCGGGCTGCCGTCGAAGTACCAGATCTCCGCCTGATCGCCCGGCTCGAACTCGCCTACATTGGGTAGTGTCACCGGGATCGGCGCAGAGGGAATGCCGCCCATCGGCGTCCCGAAATAGAGCTGATAGGCCTCGCGCATCGGGAAAGGCGGCGCCGACACCGGGAGCTTGTCCGGCATGATCCTCTCGACGGCGATGCGGCTTTTCACCACCCCGTCGTAGCCGGTGATGGTCACCCCGGCGGGCAGCGTGATCGCGAGGCCCGGGAAGCGCGCGTCGGTGATGGTCTGATCCTGTGCCGCATTCGCGATCGGAACAAACTTGTCGGCGCTCGGGGGCGGATTGATCGTCCAGTCGGGCATGACGTTGATCTGGTTCGCCGCAAGCGTCACAATGTAGGGCCAGATCGGATAGAGCGGATTGGCCGGTGTTGCATCCATCCTCAGCGTGACTTGACCTGCGGGCAGACCGGTCAGCAGGAAATTGCCCGCGGCATCGGTCACCGTTTGCGGCTGCGTCGTTGCATTGATGTCCGCGCGCACGATGACCCCGGCAATGCCTTGGTTATCCGGCGTGACGAACCGACCCTTTATGCCCGTGATACCGGTGATCGCCTGCACGATGACATTGACGCTTGCGCTCCGTGAGAAAACCTGCCCGCCCTCACTTGCATCGGCGCGGATGGTTACCGCGTAATTGCCCGGTGCTGCAGTGGCCGCTGCGCCGAAGGTAACCGTGCCCGTCTGGAACGCGGAGAGCGTCGCCGCCGGCGCAAAGCTCGCCGTGACCCCGGTGGGCAGCCCCAGCGCCGAGAGCGTCACGAGGCCCGTGTAGGTCTTAGTTCCCGTCGAGGAGAGCTGCACCTGCACCGCGCTCGAGGCGCCTTGCGGCACGGTGACATTCGCGGGACTCGCCACCAGTTGATAGTCCTGCTCGCGCGTGACGGTGAACGGCGGGCTACTCGTCGTACCGCGGCTATTGGTAAGGGTGATCGGCCCGGAATCGGCGAGCGGCGGCACTTGAGTGGTGATGACGGTCGCTGTCGCGCTCAACGTCACGGCAGGCACAGTCGTGTTGTTGATGCCGGGGAAGACGAGTTGGTTGTTCGCAGGCACCGGATCGAAGCCCGAGCCTTGCAAGGTGACAATCGTGCCCACCGCGCCGCTCGCGGGTGTGACAGTAGTTATCTGGAGCGGCGGTTGGATATTAAAAGTGATCGACCCCGGCAGCCGCTCGAAGGCCGTCGCGGTGACCGTGACATCTCCTGCCGCGCTCGCGGTCAGCGTGAAGGTGGTGGTCGTGCCGGCTGCCGCAATCTGCACCGCGGGCGGAAACGCGGCGCTGCCTGTACCTGTCTGCGTGAGCATCACAGTCGACCCGCCGGCGGGCGCCGGGTCGCTGGATGTGATCGTCACGGCGGTGCTCGCGCCAACAATCAGCGTCGTGGTAGGCGCGCTGAGAACGAGCGCCACTTGTTGCTTTACCGTAAGCACGGTGTTCGTTGAGACGGTCTGGGTGCTGCCGTCGATCACTGTGACGAAGCTGAAGCTCGCACCGAGGGTGCTCGTGCCCGCGGCGAGCGCGCTCGCCAGGCCCGCGGCGTTGACAGTCGCGACGCTCGTGTTGCTCGAACTCCATGTCACGCGCGCGGTGAAATCCTGGCTCGTCCCGTCGGTCATCGTTCCGGTCGCGGTGAACTGCTGCGTCTCGCCCGCGTAGATCGTCGGCGTCTGCGGCGAGAACGTGAGCGCCGTGAGCTCCGCCGCCGTGATGGTGACCGTCGCCGTGGCCGAGCCGCTGTTCAAGCTCGCGGTGATCGTCGCCTGGCCCACAGCGTTGGAGGCGACCGGGAAGTCGGCAAACAAGGCGCCCGCCGGAATGTTGACCGAGGGCGGCACCGAAGCGACGCTCATATCGCTCGATGAGAGCGTCACCGCAGTCGCCACGCTCGGCACGCGCGAGACCGTGACGCGCAACGTGCCCGGCGTGCCTTTCGGCAGCGTGAGCGCCGTGGGGGTGATGCTGGTCACGACCGGCGGCGGCGGGGTCACCTGCACCAGGGTTACGGCGCTGGTGCCGTTCACCGAGGCGGTCACGTTCGCCGTGCCGGTGGCAAGAGCGTTCACCGGGATCGGCGCGGAGATCACCCCCGCGGGGACGGTCACGCTCGCGGCGACTTGCGCCACCGCCGGCGCATCGTTCGCCAGCGCGATGACGGCGTCCGCCTCCTGCGCGACGTTGATGGTGACCGTGAGCGTGCCGGTGGCGCCTTCTTGCAACGGCAAGGGATTCGGCAGGAGCGACACGATCGCCGCGGCTTGCGGCGAGACGTGCACGCTGGAAGTCTTCGAGGTGCCGTTCGCTTGAGCGGTGATCACCGCGTTCCCCACGGCGAGGCCCGTGGCGGTGAACACCGCGCTGGTTGCCCCTTGCGTGACGGTCACCGAAGCGGGGATCTGCAGCACCGACGGGTTATCGACCGCGAGCGCAATCTCGGTGGGGGTGGATTGCGCCGCGTTGATGGTGACCGTGAAACTGCTCGTCGCCCCCACGTTCATGGTGAAGGTCGCGGGCTCCAATGCCGTGACCGCCACGGGCGGGGCCACGACGTTGACCACGGCCGAGGCCGTTGTGCCGTTCAGGCTGGCGGTGATGCCCGCCTGACCGAGGGCAATCGTGCCGACCGCGACCGAGGCGGTGGTCTGCCCGGCGAGCACGGTGACGCTCGCCGCGATCGAAACGATGCCGGCGGGTGAGGCCGCGAGCGGCACCAACGTGTCGGTGGCCTGCACCGACGAGATGGTGAGCGTGAGCGTGGTGCTCGCGCCGAGGGTCACCATCGAGGTCGCGGGAAGGAGCGACACCACCGTGGGCGGGGCCGCGTTGACGCTGACTTGGCTCGAAGCAGACGACCCGTTCAGGCTCGCGGTGATCTGCGCCGTCCCCGGCGCGACCGCGCTGACCGGAATCGGAGCGCTCACGGCTCCTGTCGGAACAAGGACGGAGAAGGGCACCGAGGCGACGCTCGAGGCGCTCGATGCGAGCGCGACCGACGTGTCCGCGCTCTGCGCCGCCGAGATCGTCACGGTCAGAGTGCCGCTCGCGCCCTGCGTCACGGTGAGCATGCTCGGGGCGAGGCTGGTTATCGTCGGCGGCGCGGTCGTCACCTGCACCGTGGCGCTCGCGGTGGTGCCGTTCAGGCTTGCCGTAACGGTGGCGTTGCCCGGTGCAACTCCTGAAACGGGAATCGTGACGGAGGTCTGGCCGGCGCCGAACGCCACAGACGCCGGAACGGTGGCGACGCCCGTGTTGGCGCTCGCAACTGCAAGCACACCGGACGCGATCGGCGCGGGCGCGAGCGCCGCCGTGAGGTTGCCCGAGGCGCCCGCGGTGATCACGAGCGGATTGGGCGTGAGGCTCGTGGGCACAG